>JACCDR010708320.1_pt1 | contig 41624 bp, 48 predicted proteins | sample 7446431 | NCBI WGS metagenome assembly JACCDR01 (sample SAMN15323443, study PRJNA562643) | freshwater metagenome | isolation source: river surface water | place: USA:Blue River Watershed | collected 2017-08-17
AGCGGCTGAAGGCGGCGACGGTGAAGCTGCTGGTGGAGAGTTTTCCGGCGGAGATTGCGCCGGTGGCGATGCGGAAGGGTGCGGGCGGCCGCACTGAGCCGGTGCCTTCGCGCGTGAAAGGGCGATCGCAACTGATGCTGCGGGTGGACGGGGTGCCAACGTGGTATGAGGTGCCGGCGGAGATTGCGGGGATGTTTGAACACGTGGCGCTGCCGCTCCTGGAGACGGCGCTGGATGTGCTGCGGGTGCCGTTTCAGAAGTTTTTCTATCCGCTCTTTATCACGTTCAATCCGATTTTTCAGATGGTCACGAATCCGATCCGCGACGCGCGGCGGACGAATGTGAACCGGCCGGACGGTGTGGGGATCGGGGCGGTGTTGCGGCAGCTCCCGCTGGTGCGTCGCATCGGGGAGAATCCGGCGCTGGAGGCGGTGCGGGCGCTGGTGGACCGTTCGCGCGTGGATCCGCTGATTGCGGAGATGCTGGCGAATGTGGCGATCATGCCAGGGGACGCGACGTTTGCGGGCACGGCGGGGATGCGGAATGATGCGTTTGAGAAGCTGCTGAGCGATCACGGGCTGCTGCCGGCGGAGGAGCAAAGCAAGTGGATGCCGAAGCATTGGCCGGGGATTGGCCGGGTGCTGCGCGCGATCGAGCGGGCCGGCCGCATCAATGAGCTGCTGCCGAAGGTGGACACGTACCGGCGGCTGCGGATCCTGGGGTGGCAACCGGAGGAGGCGGCCATGTTTGTCCGGAGCTATGTGGGCACGCCGCACTTTGGGCGCCGCGGGCGGCACGTGGGGATCCTAAACACGATCCTGCCTTTCATTAACATTTGGACAAAGGGCTGGGCGGCGGACGCGACGCTGGCGACGAAGGGCTTTCCGCGGCGGAGTGGTCCGGATGCCAAGGGGGTGAGTCCGGCGGCCTGGTGGATGCGGTGGGCGATGTTCTCCGCGGTGCCGCGGCTGCTGATGCGGATGGCGACGCTGGGGCTTTTCGGTGCGGCGATTAAAAAGCTGTATGACGGCATTGGTTCGCATGATCTGAAAAATTACGACGTGATTCCTTTGGGCTACGCGGGCGCGAGCGAGGTGGAGCCGGAGGGCGCGGTGGCGTTTATCCGTGTGCCAAAGGATCCAACGGACCGAGTGCTGTCGGGGATCTTTGACAATGTGCTGACGGCGTTTGCGACGAAGGCGGCAAAGGCCGGGGCTTTCGGCGGCGAGGTCGCGGAGCTGAACGCGGCCGCGGATGACAGCCTGGCGGATGCGCTGACGGCGAGCTTTGGGATCGGCGCGCAGGATGTGCCGGGGATCAATCCCATGCTGAAGATTGGCGCGGGGTGGGTGGATTATTTATCGGGGACGAATCCGTATGACTCTTTCCGCGGGCGGCACGTGCTGAGTGAGGCGGAGCATTTGGTGCGGGGCTGGGATGGCGCGGTGCCGATGATGCAGTGGACGCTGGGGCAAACGGGGCTGCAGAGCTTTGTGCGGATCAATGCGAAGTCGGACACGTTGACGGAGATTGCGATTGATAATCTGCCGGTGATGAATGGGCTGGTGAAGGTGACGGATTACGGTTTCCGGCAGAAGCAGAGCGATGCGATCCAGGCGGAGCAGGCGACGGCCGCGGCGGAGAAGCTGGCGCTTTCGCGCGATACGCGGGAGGTGGCGACGGAGTTTTGGTATTTGCGCGCGCTGGGTGAGAAGCATCGGACGCCGGCGCAATCGGCGCGGTATGGGGAGCTGCGCGGCTGGTACAGCGGAGTGTATGAGCCGGTGATGGACGTGATGCAGCAAGTGGACGCGGACGCGCGCCCGGCATTGCGGGCGCGCGTGGATGAGGGGACGAAGCCGTTTGTGCGGCGGGTGCGCTAGGTCGGTTTGACGGCTTCCGGTTTCCAGCGCCGCAAGTCGCGGAGCGGCATCGGCCAGCACGCATCGCATTCAATGCAGTCGCGGTTGGTGCAAGTGACCGCGTAGCCGGTGTCAAAGCGATCGTCCGGCTCGGGAGCAAGCGGCGCGTAGCATGACGGGCAATCGCCAAAGTCGTAAGTTTCGGTGTGCGTTTGCATGGTGTTAGCCTTTCAATGCCGGGCGGCCTGGGCGTTTGTGGCGCCTAGTCCCCCTTCTCGCCGCGGCTAAATCCACGATTCTTTTTGAGCAGGCGCTGCAGGTGGTGCGGCCGGCCTGGGTGCGGGCGTCGGCACGCTGACAGCGCACGCAAGCGCCGGCGGCCTGGAGCTTGGCGCGCCGGGCGCGTTCGGTGATGGTTTTGCGGGCGATGGTGCTGGTTTTCATTGGTCGGATGCGGTGTGCCGCGGCCGCCGGCGGGGGATCCGGCGGCGCGTGCGGTGGTGGTGGTTTGTTTCGCCGGCGTCGTAGGCGGCCGCGGCGCGGTGGCGCTGGTCGCGTGCTTCCCTCCAGGCTAGGTGCTCAAGGTAGGCCGGTGATAGAGCAAGGTGTGCGGTCATTTGCAAACTTTGGCAAGTGCGGCCAGGCGGCCGCGTTTGGATAGCAGGGTGCGCGCGTGGCGGAGCTGGTCAAGTGCCTGCCTGATTCCATCCCAGGCGCCGCGGGGGATCCAGCGGCGCGCGCGGAAGTCGTCAAGCTGCGTGTCGTAGCGGTCGCGCATCCGCTGCCGGGCGGCCTGTTCGGCTTCCTCCATTTCGGCGCGGTCCGCCATGCATTGCGCGGGATCCTTCGGGCATATTAGCGGCACGTCGCCGGTGCGGGTTTCCACGCGGATCAAGCGGCCGGTGCCGTGGTTCGCTCCTCCGCATTGGCAATCGCACTGCGGGCCGGTGGCGCTGGTGCATCGAGCATCGCAAGGGCAAAGGGTGCGCGTGATGAATAGTCCGCCGGGGCGGCGGGCGGCGCCCATATACTCCAGCCGGCGGTTCCCGCAAGGGCACTGCGCGCCATAGGTGGCGCCGTCCCTGGGTAGCTCCTCGCGGGTGGTGAATATATTCAGACAAACCGTGCAACGGTAAAAGCTGGGCGGAGTCTTCGGCGCCGGATCCGCGGCCGGCGGCGGGGGATCCGCCGGCGCGGGGCTGGTGGTGCCCATTAGGGCGGCCAGGAATGGATCGGCCGGATTAAAGCGGCGCGGGGGCGGTGTGCATTCCGGCGCCGCGGCGGTGGCGAATAGGTCAAGCTGGGCGATCACTGGGCGCCCCCTTTCACTTTGGCCAGGATGGCGCCGGCCATGTCGAAAAGGGTTTCCGTGTACTCGCCCTTGTGCTCCGGCAGAATCTCCGCCGGGAAGTCATATTTGAAATAGGACACGTGCAGATAAAACTCGCGGACAAACGCGAGCAAGTCGGGCGCCGCGGCGATGAGCCGGGCGTTTGCTTCTCCTTGGGCGGCGGAGTGCGGGCGGTAAAATCCCTCGCCGGTGGTGGTGGTCACGTCGCACACGGCAACTCCGCCAGCGGCCGGGCCTATTCCGATTTCTTTCCCCTCGCCCCATTGCTCCCAGGGGCCGGGGGTGTGGGGTGCTGCTGGTCCGCTGGCCTGGTCAATTTGATATTGATTCAAGTGCGTCATGGTCAGAACAGGCTGAGTTGTCCGGCGGTGGTAGGGGTGGCTTCGGGTGCGGGTGCCGGCACTGGGTCCGGATCCGCGGCCGTGGTGGTGGGTTCCGGATCCGCGGGGGCGGGATCCGGTTCCGGCATGGGGCCGGCAATGAAGTCGGCGGCCTTGGCGGCCTGGGCGGCCGCGGTGACGATCAACTTGCGATCGTCTTTCAATCGCTTTAGCCAATTTTGAATATAGGCGGCGGAGTTCTCCAGGATCGGCTGCGCAATGCCGGCGCGGGCGCATAGGTAGGCGGCGCCCATTTCCGCAACCAGCTCCTCGCGGGCGTAGGGGTCGGATCCAAAGCTGGCGGTTTCCTTTATCCGGCCTAGCCGGGAAGCGTGCCCGGTGGCGTGGGTTAGTTCGTGGAAAAGCGTGCTGTAGTATTCTTCCGCGCTGTGAAAGCGGCCAAGTTCCGGCATGGTCACGCTGTCCAGGGCGGGCGTGTAGTATGCGCGGCCGCCGGTGTGGCGGAGTGGTGGGCGCTGTGGCATTCCGGCAACGATCGCTTCCGCGGCTGCAATGCGTTCGTGTTCGGCCAGGATCGGCTTTTGGTCGGCCGGGAGTTCAATCCCTTCGCACTGGGTAAGATTGAAAACCCGGTAATAGCGTAGCATCGGGATTTTCTTTTCTTCGCCGGTTTCCTTGTCGGTTCCGTCCAACATTTTCCAGAAAGTCACAAGTGATGACTTTTCGCCCTTGCGGATGGTGCCGCCCATTTCGCCGGCCTGTTTGAATGTTACCCATCGGTTGCAATCAAAGGGCGCAAGCTGGAGCAGGAACCAATTAACTCCGCGATACTGGCGGCCGGTGCGGCCGTTCCGCGGATCCGCGGAGCTGCCGGCGGTTTGCCAGGGTTTCCTCCAGGGGATCACTCCGCGCTCTAGCGCCGCAATGATTTGATCGGTGACGATTGAATAAACGTCTTTGCCTTCTTCGTTGGTCTTCTTCACTGTTTTAGTTGCGCGGGTGCCGATGGGATTGCCGTCCCTGCGAGCTGGTTTCTTCACTGTTTCCGGCTCGCTCGGCGCCCGCGCGCTTTGTTTCGGATCCAGTGGCAATCCGGCATTTCGCCGGGTGCGTTTGAAGTTCTAGGCGCTATTCCGCGCTATGGCAAGAAATAATTTCTTGCCGCGTGCATTTTGTTCGGGGAGGCTGATAAATACAGGGGTTCCCGCGTGGTGCGGTGCGCTAGTTTAATGCATCCCAGGCGCTGCAATCCGGCGCGGGTGCGGTCACGGCCGCGGCGCCGCCGGTGGCATCTTCGGGCGTTATTCCCAGGTCATTTCCTAGCGTCTGCCAATGGTAAAAGCGGGCCTGATAGGCGCGGGCGGCATCGGCCGGCATGGCGTGGCGGAGAAAGGCGCGCGCGGCTTCGCGGCTGCCGTGTTTGGCCATGATGGTGCGGAATGCAAAGCGGCGGAGTTCGTAGCCGGCTTTTCCAAAGTCTTCGCGGGGGAGAAAGCGGCGAATGAAAGCGGCGTGTTCGCGGTATATCAGGTCATAGCGTTCGGTGGGATCCGCGGCCGGGATGATGTGCGCGGCCGGCGCGGCCTGGGGATCAATGCCTAGCTGTGTCCACGCGCGCACTAGGCGCCGCATGATTTCGCTGCAGACTGGCACGCTTCCCTCGCTGGCTTTGGGTGTGAAACCCAGGCGGCCGGAAATTTCCAGCATCCATTGCACAGGGCGGTCCGGTGTCCAGCGGACCGGGAGAAACCAGCCGCAACGCGCTTCTGCAATTTCGCTGTTCCGTAGCGCCAGGTATTTGTGCGCGATGTGGATGATATAAAGGCGCGGGTTTGTGTCGGCCAGGCGTTCCGCGGCTTTGTCCATCGCGCGGAGTGTCGCCGGATCAATGTCAATGTGCTGCCGGCGGGCGGAGTCAAAGCCGGGGGTTTCCATGAAGGGGCGGAGGTCGGGCATACTCCAGCCGGCAAAGCAACGCATTGCGGCGCGGCTGAAGATGGCGCGGGCCTGGGAGAGCATCGAGTCGCCGGACCGGCGCCGCGTGGCTTCGCTGGCGGGATCCGCGGCCTTTGCCAGCCAAGCGGCGCGGAATGCTTTCACTACCTCGGCGCCGGCCGGGCCTGCTATGGCGGCGATCGTGAGCTGGTCCGGATCAATGGCGGATCCGCGGGCCGTGCTGATAATGGTCCGCAAGTGTCGGAAGTAGGCGGAGATGGCCGCGGGCTTGGGTGGGCGCGCTGCCTCCAGGCGGATCCGCTCCTCGTAGCGGGTTTGCAACTCGGTGAGGGTGGGCAAGTCGGCGCGGAGCTTGGCCATTCCTAGTAACTCCCAACGGCCTTGGCGCTTCGCTTCTTTGGCTAATTTGAGCAGGCGCGCGGCTTCAACCTTTGCGGCGGCGAGGATATTAGTGCCGGTGGAGATCCAGGATTGTCGCCGGCGGCCGTCTTCGGTGTGCGAAATGCGGAACGTGTAGTTTGCGCCGGGCGTGCGCTGGAATAGTCGGGCGGCTTTGGTCTTGGTGGTTTTCATGCTGCGCGGATTGCTACACGTGGCTTGGTTGTGAAAACAAGTGGAAACATTGGCATTCTCAACTTTTCGGGGCGGTTTTATAGGTTCGCGGCGGTTGTTTCGGTGGTTTCGGTGGCAAGCTCTAGGTGTGGCGCTTTCGTGTCTCTTAATCACTAGGTTGTCGGTTCGAGTCCGACACGATCCACTCCCCTGCAAAGCTGATAGATACAGGGTTTGCGGGCTTTCTCTTGTGTGCTGCGATCGGCGGCGGTGCTGCGCGCATTGCTACACTGCGCCGGTTCTTGCGATGCGGCGGGCGTGCGGTATCCTGGGCGGATGAAAGTTTCTCGCTGGTTCATTTTCGCGGCCGCGGTGCTCGGTTTTCGGGCTGTGTTGGTGGTGTCTGCTTCGTGGCATTTGCTAAAGCTGCTGCCGGCTGCGGATGTCCTGGGTGGGTCCGGCGGTTTGTTTCCGGAATTGTGGGCGCTGGCGGGGCTGTGTGTGGTCCTGGGCGCTGTCGAGCTGTGGCGCGCTAGGAAATAACGGCATCGGCGGCCGCGCGGAATGATTTTAAGGCGTCGCGGACCGCGGAGTGTGTGAGAGCCTGGCGTGCGATCCATTGCAAGATGCGGCGCGTGTCTTCATCGAGTTCGCGCGGTAGGCTAAAGCCGGCATCGTCTTCGGCAATGGTGGCGGCGGTGCTTTGGATGTCCACAAATGCAAGCTGCGCCGGGGTGAGTTGGTCTTTCAACCAGCCGGCCAGGACCGCGCCGCGCTGCGCTGGTGGTAGTGCGGCCGCGATCCGCTGCACTGTTGCGGCGCCGGTTGTTCCTTTGCCGCGGGCTGCGCGGTTTAGTTGGGCGCGATTAACTCCAGCGGCGGAGGCAAGCTCGGCCTGCGTGGAGTTTATGGCGCGCATTGCTTCGGTGAGATTTAAGGCGAGATAGCTCATAGTGTTTCTATTTCTGGCAACTTTACGGGAATACGCAACTTTTAATTTGACGGTTGCGGGAAAGTGTGACATTGCGGCTTTATGTCACAAATCGAGCAGGCAAAATTGAAAGTTGCGGCAACGCTGCGGGATGCGGCGCGGATGCTGCGTAGCGTTGCGGTGGATCCGTTGGTTGCGCGTGAGGCGCTGGCGGCGGAGGAACAATTTGCGGCGATCGTCGCGGACCTGGGGGAGCAAGTGCCGGCGGAGCTGGCGGAGCTGGGGAAGGCGAGCTAATGCCAGCGGCGGCAACTAAACCCAGGCGGAAGCCGGTGCGGGCGGCGGATGCGCTGCCGGATCCACTGGAATTTCATTGGACGGCGCTACAAATCGCCGGCGCCCATTCTTTTTCCGTCGCGGGTGTGATTAAGGCGATCGAGCGCGGGGAGCTGAAGGGGCGCAAGTTCGGGAAGGAGTGGCGGGTTTCTGACGCGTCGTATCGGGACTGGCTGCGTAACTCTGAGGTGCGCGCATGAGTGGGCCGGCCGCTTCTTTTTTTTCTGACGGTGTGCGGGCGCCGGCACTTCCCTCGCTGATCGAGGCGGAGCTTGTGGAAAAGGGGCGCGATTTTTTTTCTGAGCTGGATCCGGCTGCGCAAGATGCGGTCATTGCTCGGGAGCAACGCGGGGAGTTCACCGGCGAGCGGCTGTTTCTCCAGCGCCGCGGCGTCTATGATGCGATTGTGCGGCTGCTCGGTGAGGGCCGGCTGGGCGTTAAGGCGATCGGATCAACGCTGGGCGTGTCGGTGAATACGGTGCGCGCGGTCCGCGATCGGGAACCTGGTGCTGTAGATACTCAACGCGCGAAAACGGTGAAGCATCTTGCGGACTTCGTGGAGCTGGCTGCCGGCCGGCTCGCGGATGAGGCGGGCGAAATGCCGCTTGGCCAGCTCGCGGTTCCGCTGGGGATCGCTGTCGAGAAGATGCAACTGCTGACGGGCGGAGCGACTGCGCGCGTGGAGATAGTTGAGGTTCCTCCAGTCGATGCTTTCAATGATTACATCGCCGGCCTGCCGACTGTTACCGGTTTGGGGACGGGAGAGCGGCGGCAAAAGGGGGCGGCGGATCCTGGGGCCGGCGGCGATCGCGCGGCTGGTGGTGATGAGCGATCACTAGTTTCCGGTGCTTCTGAACCTGTTGGATGTGCGGATGCTACTCCTTTGGCTACGCTTCCGGCGGATCCGGCGGAGACGGCGAGCGGCGCCCAGGGGGGGCGGGGGTCGCTGAAAGCGACCCCCCCTCCTACTTCTCCAATCGGTTTGTCCGGAAATGATTCTGGAACAAATGGGATGGCTGGCGGGGCAGACACGGGGCCGGGCGGGGCGGATCCGGAGCGAAAAACAGCGGAGGATTCTGATTTATGAAAAAAAGCGCGCAAAAAAAAGGCGCCGGTTCCTCTGCGGAGGCGGCGGTGATTGCCGCGGATCCGGCGGTGGCCGTGGCTGGCGATGGCGGGCCGGTGCTGGAGGTGGTGATTGCGGAGGGGCTGGGGCTGACGCGGGAGGTGCTGCGGGAGTTTCGGGATGCGGAGCTGACGGAGGGGGAGCATTGGAGCGACACGGCGGAGGGTGTGGTGTATTCGCCGGGTGGGGTGGATCTGCTGTTGCGTGCGCTGCAGGCGTCGCAAACGGCCAGAAAAAAAATGGCGCGGCCGGATCCGGTGTGGCTGCGGGTGGTGCGCAAGGTGGTCAATGTGCGGATCGTGCTGGCGGTGCGGGCGGACCAGCCGGCGCGGCCTGGTGAGTTCCTGACGCTGAAGGTGCCGACTGTGCCGGGGCCGGATGGCCGGGTGATGAATTACTTCGCGGTGCAGTCGGTGGTGCCGGCGCGGCACGTGGAGGGCGCGGTGTGGGTGTTTGACGGTCGTGCGCCGCGTGGCGTGCTCGATATTACCCGTCTGACGGATCGCTACAAAAAAGAGGCGGCGGCGCGCAGGGATGCCGCGCTGACAGCCGCGCAAGCGGGCGGTAATGGTGCCGGCGCGGACACTGGAGGAGGTGCCAATGTCTAATGCCACACTCGGGAAATCGCCGGCGTTTCGGTTTTACCCTTCGGACTTCATGATGGGGACGATGGGGTTTAGCGCCGAGGAGCGGGGTGCTTACATGACGCTGCTGTGCGTGCAATGGGATCGCGGCGGGCTGCCGGATGACGCGGAGCAATGTGCCCGGCTGGCCGGAATCCCAGTCGAAAGGCTTGGGTTAATTTGGGATAAGTTTGGGTTATGTGATGACGGGATGCGACGGAACCGGCGGCTGGAGCTGGAGCGGGAGAAGCAGGTGGAGTTTCGTGCCAGGCAGGCCGGAAATGGCAAAAAAGGGGGCCGGCCGCCTAAAAACAACCCAAACGAAACCCACGGAAAACCCACTGGAAACCCAAGCCTTTCCCAAACGAAAGCCGGAGGAAAGCCGGAGGAAAGCCAAGCGGAAGCCAAAGCTAATCCAGAAAAAGCCTTTCAGTTTTCGTCTTCGCTTTCAGTAGTACCCCCTACCGTCCCCCAGGGGGGACAGTGCGATGCCGTTTCATCCGAAACGGAACAGCCGCAAAAAAAAGAAAGGGGGGCGCGGTCTGAGCGGGCGGAGGCGATCGCGCTGGCGGTGGAGTGGGCGGATCACATTGGGGCGCTGTTCGGTCGGACGCCAGGGCGCGCGAGTAGCGCGATGCTGAACTGGCTGGAGGATCACGCGCTGCGCGGGCTGCTGCCGCCGGATCCGGAGCAGTGGGCGGCGCTGCAGCGGATGCACGGGGCCGCGAAGTCGGCCGGCGCGGCGCCGGAGGACCGGGAATTGAAATCGCGCTGGCTGCGGGCGGCGGAGGCGATGGCGGAGCATTTGCCGGCGGCGCTGGATCGAGCGTCGGCGTGGGACCGGGATCATGGTGCGCCCGTCCGCACTCCGAAAAAAAAGGCGCCGGCGGATCCGGAAGGCTGGCGGGAGTGGCTGGCCGGGGCGTATCCGCGGGCCGTCGTGCCGGCATCGTTTTGGGATCTGCCGCCGGAGTTGCGTGCGGAGTTTGAGGGGAGGGCCGCGTAATGGCTGAGCGTCCAAAAAAAGAAAAGGGCGCGGTGGAGCGTCCGGAGTACATGCCGCACGCGGCGGAGGCGGAGGCGGGGGTGCTGATGGCGCTGGCGCAATGGCCGGACAAAGTGCGGCCGCGGATCGCGGAGGAGCAGGTCACGCCGGACTGGTTTTATCTATCGGGACACCGGCGGATGTATGAGCTGATTACGGGGGAGCTGGAGGCGGGCCGGCTGGTGGATCTGACAACGCTGAGCACGCGGGCGCGGGATCTGGCGATTGAGCATGAGCTGGCGCTGCGGGAGAATGCACAAAATACGTGGCACGGGCAGGCGGCGATTATTTCGCTGTTCGATCATTCGGAGGCAATCAAGCCGTACTTTTCGAGCTACCTCGCGGAGCTGATGGAGCATTACGTGGGGCGGCGGATGCTGTCCCTGGCGGAGACAAATCTGGCGCTGATTAAAGGCAACTGGAACGCGGCGGGGCTGCCGCTGGTGAAGTCCACCCTGGCGGAGCTGCAGGAGCTGGCGAGCTTCGGGGTGCGGAATGATTCGGTGCAGCAAATCAAGCCGGCGGTGATGGAGGCGGTGAACAAAGTGATTAGCTCCTTTCAATCGCGGGGCGGCACGCTCGGACTACCCACCGGGATCGCGGCGCTGGACCGGACGATTAACGGGATCAAGACGGCGCACGGCTATTATTTGGCGGGCCGGCCAGCGATGGGAAAGAGCGCGCTGATGGGGGATCTGGCGGCGTTTATCGGGATGAATCCGGATCCGTGGGCAAAGGCGCACGTGCTGATTTTCTCGCTGGAGATGACAACGCTGCAGCTTGTCCTGCGGGAGCTGCTGAAGCGGTCGAAGGTTCCGCTGCAGCGTGCGCGGGACGGGATGATGAGTGAGGAGCGGGATTTTCCTGCGATGCACGCGGCGGCGTCGGACCTGGCGCAATCGCGGATCTACGTGGACGCGTCGAGCGCGCTCACCATAGATGACATCGTGGCGCGGACGCGGCGGTTTGTGCGGATGGTCCGGAGGAATGAGACGGATGCGGAGCGGGAGCGTCGGGAGAAAAGCGACCGTCCGGACGTGGTGGTGTGCGTGGACTATTTGCAACGGGTCAAGGGGACCAGCAAACGCGCGCAGCAAAACCGGTATTTGGAAGTGGCGGAAGTGTGCCAGGGCTTGAGCAGCTTGTGGAAGGATTTGGGGATTGCGGGGATCGTGCCGGTGCAACTGGGGCGTCCGGACAATGAGGGGCCGGACCGGTTCCCTAGTTTGTCGGACCTGCGCGAAAGCGGCGACATCGAAGCGGAGGCGCACGTGGTCATTGCGATGCACCGTCCGGACTACTACCTCCCGACACTGGATAAAAAAGAGAAGTGGTGCGAGAAGCACAGTAAGAAGCGGGAGGGGGATGAAGACAGCGCAGCGGCGCCGGATGACGCGAACGGGACCGGCGAGTGGCGGGTGGGGACGGACAAGCCGAAAGGGATCGGCGGCCGGGATCTGGCGCATTTGGCCTATGCGTGCGTACTGAAGCAGCGGGAGGGTCCGACACCGCAAATCATGGTGCATTTCGAGCCGTCGCTGGCGCATTTCAGCAACTGGAACGAGCGGGAAATCACGTATTCGCCGGCGGAGGAAAGGCAACAGACGGGAGGCGGCGATGAGTGAGCCGCTGATACTGGAGTTTTTCGCGCGTGGACGCCGGAACACGCCGGACCAGGTGCGTGATTTTGCGCGGTGGGTGGCGTCGGGCGGTGCGACGCGGCGGGAGTAAATGCTGACGGTGCTGCGGGCGCTGCGGCGGCCGGTGGAGAGTCCCTTTTCCTCAGACAACAACCAAAAAACCAAAACACAATGAGCGTAAAAAAACAGTCAAAACACAACAAGAACAGTCAGCCGAGCCGCAAGGCAAAGCCGGTCCCGGTGGTGGAGATGCCGCTGGGCAAGTTTGTAACCATGCTGCGGGAGGAAATGGAGCGTCACAACCGGAATGCGATGCCATTTGCGGCAGACGTGACGTGCGGCGTAGGTGCCGGTCAGGTGGGCGAATCAACGGGATTAACACCGAAGAAAGCGGGGGGAGAGATACCGGAAATACTAGGGGAGCTGGAGTCGGTGCTGATTAATGCGCAAGATGCCTTTAGCCGACTGGAGGCAAAGATTGAGCCGGTGCTGCGCCAGGAGCCTTGCGGCGTGAATGAGGCAAACCCGATACCGCCGGCAACCACGGAGCTTTCGGGGCGGCTGATGACACTGGTGGGTTGCGCGGCGCATTTGGTGTATCGGCTCCACGCTGCGGAAAGGCGGGTGGAGCTGTGAGTCGCATCCGTTGTCACGTTTGGAATTTGAGCGCGCTGTGCCGTCAGGCGGCCGCGCAGGAAAAGCAAGCGCAGGACTTTTACGGCACGCAATATGTCATGCGGCGATCCGGTCAAATCCGGAGAACCACGGCGAAGCTGACTGGAAAGCAGCGGGAGCAATTTCGCGCGGCGATGCTGAAACGATCGGCGGCGCTGGCGAAAGGCGAGGTTGCCGTCGTAGGCGGCCGCCCCGCGTTTGGTAAGAGCGGGGAGGTGCAACCGTGAGTGCGGACGCGCGGACAACGGTGGATTACAGCCGGGTATTTCATGCGGAAGTGGACGGCTCGGAGCTGACGCTGCAGGTGTGGAGTGAGGACGCGGCGGGTTTTGATGAGGAAGTGCGGGGGTATCAGCTCACGCAATTTCTGCAGCGCGTGCTGGATGGTCGCGCGAAAGAGGATGCGCCAGGCGCGCAGGCAAACCGGACCGTTACCGCGGCCGCAATCAAAGCGGTGCAGGCGGAGCGGGCGGCGCAACGGGCAAAGTGGGGTGAGCAGCGGCATGATCCGATGACGTGGCTGGCGATCCTGGGCGAAGAAGTCGGGGAGGCGAATCAGGCGGCACTGCATGATATGTTTGGCGGTTTCGCTGCCGGGACGCTGCGCAAGGAGCTGGTGCAAGTGGCTGCGGTGGCCGTGCAAATGATCGAGCATTTGGACGCGGGAACGCTCTGCGGAAAAACGATCATCGAGCGAGTGGCGGAAATGCAGGCGGACCAGCCGGCGCGGGAACATTTGCACACCACCACGCCATGAAAACAATCAGGTCCGGAAGACCGTTTTGGGTGGGGGTGGAGGTTTCGTGTTCGCTGTGCGGGCGCGCGGCCGTGCTGGAAGCGGAGGACAGCATGAAAGTCCAGACAACGCAAATTGGCGCGCCGGTGGGGCGGGTGATGACGTGCGAGGTGTCGGTGTCGTGCAACTGTGGTGATGACGAGCGGATGACGCATCAATGCAAGGTCACGCAAATGGCCGACGATGGAGCGGGCACGCGGCTGGCGATCGTAAATCCTGACACGACGCCATGAAGCACATCCTTGCCCGACATGACTGGAGCGGTGACGTGCCTGTGGCGCTGTACCGTGCGGCGACGGGTGAGGGGTGGGAGTGGACGCCGCGGCGGCTGGAGTCGTTTGCGTTTGAGTTTGCGACGGAGGCGGAGAAAGAGGCGGCGGTGGCGGAGCACACGGAGGACGGGGTGCGGCCGTGGGCGATCGTGCTGGGAGGTGAGGAGGTGGCGGCTAGATACGCGGCGCGGGATGAGGCGCGGGCGGCGCGGCTGCTTTCGAGCCTGGGAGAGATTGAGGGCTATGCGCCGCATGTGCGGACGCCGGTGCATAATCGGTGCGGCGAGGAGGTGGGGGCGTGAGCGCGCTGAATCCGGAGCGTGGATGGCTGGAGCCTGCGCGGGAGCAGGACGTGTTGCGGCGGATGGAGCGGATTCATGGGAGCGTGGAGGCGGAGGTGGCGGTGTCGAGCGTGGATGCGCTTTGGATGGCCTGGGTGCTGCGCGGGCTGCTGGAGGAGCGGGTGGGGATGCGGCTGCGGCTGGACGCGGCGCTGGCGCGGGTGCGGGAGATGGAGCAGGGGCAGACGATTTTGCCCGGCGTGCTGGCGGCCCAAGCGCCAGGCACCACCGGGAACGAACCTCCGCGCGCTGATGCGCCGCGACTGGGCCAGGTGGTGAGCTGGCGCGCGGAGGGGAATCTTTCGGACGATCAATCACAACAACCAAAACCATGAAAACCAAAACCAAAAAAACGAAGCAAACGAAGGCGACGAAAGCCGCCAAAACACCCAAGGCGAAAGCCGCGACGAAACCCGCAACGAAAGGCGCGAAGCCGCCGGAGCTGGTGCTGACGAATGAGACGCCGGCGGCGATGCCGGTGGACATCGGGAGGCATCTTGCGCGGGACTATCATCCGGAGTTTAATCTGGCGCTGCTGGCGCCGCCGGCGAACAACGCGCGAACGGAGTTTGATCCGGCGAAGATGGCGGAGCTGGAGGCGAGCATCCGGACGCACGGGGTCCAGACGCCGCTGTGGGTGCGGAAGCTGCGGGAGGCGACGAAGGCGGGGGCGACGCACGTGATATTTGGCGGGGAGCGTCGGTGGCGCGCGGCGAAGGCGGCCGGGCTGCTGACGGTGCCGGTGTTTGATTACGGCAAGATTTCGGAGGCGGCCGCGGATGAGCTGGCGGACCTGGAGAATTGCCAGCGGGAGAATCTGAATGCGGCGGAGCGTGCGCTGGCGTATGCGCGGATGGTGAAGGATCACGGCTGGGCGTGGTGGGATGAAAAGGAGACATCGCGGAGCCTGGCGCATCGGCTGAATCTTGGCAGCAAAACGAAGGCATACGAGTGGGCGCGGATTGCGCGGGCGCCGCGGCTGCTGCTGGAGGCGCTGGGATCGGGCGAGGTGAGCATGAGTGTCGCGGTGCAGCTTTCGCGGATCGGGAGTGAGAAGGCGATGCTGGCGGCGGCCGGCGCGGCCGTGGAGCGGAAGATGACGGACAAAGAGGTGGGAAAGATGATCGAGAAAGACTATCTGACGGAGCTGAAGGGGGCGCCGTTTAACACGGAGGACGCGGAGCTGGTGAAAGCGGCGGGATCCTGCGCGGCGTGTCCGTGGCGGTCGGGGAATCAAATGGATCTGGCGCCGGAGTTTCGTCGGCGGGGTGACATTTGCACGCGGCCGGAATGTTACCGGGACAAATGCCGGGCGGCGTTTGAAGTGCGGGCGGCCGCACACAAGGAGGCGGGCGGGGAGGTGTGGAGCGACGCGGAGGCGAAGCGGAACGGGCTAGGGGATCGTTTTACATCGCTGAGCTATGACTGGGTTTCCGTGGATGACACGGAAGGGGTGTATCGCTGCGGGGGAGAGTATGGGAAAAACGAGAAGCCGCTGCGGTCGGTGCTGAAAACGGAGCTGGTGGGCGGGAAGATCCGGACCGCGCTGGCGCTGACGCGGGACGGGACCGCGCAGATTCTGGAGCTGGTGCGTCGGGCGGACGCGGAGAAGCTGCTGCGCGCCAACGGGACCATTAAGCCGCGGAGCAGTGGCGGCGGCGATGGGGATGCGGAGAAAAAGCGGAAGGCGGCCGTGAAGCGCGGGCGCGCGATCGTGGATGAGGCGGTGGCGGTGATTGTGATGACGGCCGCCGCGGTGAAGGCAGGGCTGGGTGGATTGGGTGAGAAGCTGCTGCGCGTGGCGGTGCTGGAGCTGGCGAGTCGGGCCTATGATGACCAGGCGCGGCGGATTGCGAAGCGGCGGAATCTGGCGGCCGTGGACTTCAAGCTGTCGAATGAGGTGGGGTGGTGGCGCAAGGCGCTGCCGGCGGCGGTGACGAAGGCGGCCGGCGGCGAGTTGTCGGGCTGGCTGGCGGAGCTGGTGTGCAGTCAGGACTGCGGGTATCAGGGCGACACGCGGAGCGTGTTCGCGGACGATGCAGCGAAGGCGATGCTGGATCTGCTGGGGATGGATGGGAAAAAGCTGCTGGAGGAGGCGCGGGAGACAGTGGACGCGGCGGCGAAAGGCAAAGCTGGAAAGGCGGGTGGCAAATGAACGGGGATCTTCGCACGTTACACTCGCCTTTGCGTCGGATGATTGAGGAGCTGCCGGCGGGCGGGGTGCTGCTGCTGCCGCGCGAGCAGGAAAAGCAAGTGGTGCAGACCGTGCAGCGCGTGCGCGATGCGAGCGATCGGAAGCGGCGGTTTCGTCGGTCGGTGGTGGATGAAGGGGTGCGGATTGAGCGGCTGCCGGATGAGGGGCAGGCGCCGGCGCGGGTGGCGGGTCCGCGCTGGGATTACTACGCGGACGAGCCGGACGCGGCCGGGCACGCGATCCTGCGCCGGTATGCGAAGGGTCGGGACGCGGGGTTTATCTGGACGGCGCACTGGCCGGAGAACATTTGGACGAAAAGCGTGGTGAGTCGTGAGAACTGCGCGAGCACGGACCGGCGGCTGGAGTTGAAAGAAGTGGAAGCGCGGTTTCCTGGGGCAACGAAGTCTGAAAGCGAGGTGCGAGCGTGAAGGCCGGGGATAAGGTGGTGTGCATTGACGCGGAGGGCTGGCTGGATCCGGACTGGCCGGGACCAGCGCCGGAAAAAGGCGGGGTGTACGTGATTCGGGAGGCGCTTCACTTCGGGGCGATTCTGGCGTTTTCGCTGGTGGGATTTTCGGAATATGGATTTTACCGCGCGTGCCGGTTTCGGCCGGCGGTGTCCACGCCGCCCGTGGAAACGGAAAGCGAAGCGGTGGTGCCGCTGGTGCTGGTGCTGTTTGGAAAGGATGGGGAGCGATGATGGCGCACGCGAGTCCATCGAGCGAACTCAACCGGATGCTGGCGGAGCAGCGGATGGCGTGGGTGGTCAGCGTGCATTGGGCGAAGAATGGCGCGGTGCAGGGGGTGGCGGCGTCGCCGTTCCTGCTGGATTTGGGCCGGTGGTTTGAGGAGCACGGGAACCGGCTGCTGCAGTTTCATGACGTGGTGCTGATTCAGTGGCGGGGCGGAGCGCCGGTGGAGTCTTATACGCGGCGGGATCCGGAAAGGAGTGCAGCGTGACGCGGGTGGAGCGATTCAAGCGGGAGCGGCCGGGGGATTACGCGGGGATTACGCTGGCGCTGGCGGCCGGGGATGATCGTGCGGCGATCGCGGCGCGGTTTCGGGTTCGGCCGGGCACGGTCGCCAGGATCCGCCGCTATGAAGGGATTGAGCCGCGGGCGCCAGGGGAAAGGAGGGTTTCATAATGCCTTGGTTTGCTGCCTTAATCGTCGCGTGCGAAGCGCGGCACGCTTGCGATCTTTACGCCGCCAGCAAGGCCGCGCGGCCGCCGGGGGCGCAAAGTGTAGCGCCGGTGCGGCATTTCCGGCGGTGTGGGTTTTGCAGGTGCGAGCCTTCGGTGGGTCAGTTGGATGCCAGGTGCGTGAGCTGCGGTGCGCCGCTGGAGAAAAGGGAGGTCGCCGGCGGAGACTGGCGGTTAGTGGCTTCGGAAAGTCCGGAGGACCGTGCGCGCCGGGGGCGCATGGCGGAGGTGGAGGCGCTGGGGATGGTGATGGCGGTGATGCAACAAGCCAAGTTTTCGGCAATGGGCGTGATGTTGAATCCGAACTTTACGGAGGCGGAGGCGCGGGAGTGCTATGAATCGCACGCCGCAAAAATGGATGTCAAAATTGAGGAAGTGAAAAAACGAATTGAGGATCTACTGAAATGAGTGCGGACCGGCTGGCGTTTGAGGTGACGGTGAGCGGTATGGATTGCGTGGTGTTCGCGGCTACGCCGGCGAAAGCGCGCTGGATTGCTGTGAAAAGCTACTGGGATGCCGGGTATGGGCGCGGACCGGGAACATGGCCAAATGTAAAGGCGTGGCGGCGGCCGGCGCTGGATCGTTCACCTTTGCGGAATCGGGAACAAAAAGCGTGGGTGCCGGAGTATGCGTGGAGTGAAACCGGAGGCGCGGGCGAATGAGTGCGGACGCGCACACTGACGGGCTGGGGGTGTTGGGGAGGCTGCCGTTTGCGGAGGATCCGGTGGTGGCGATTCCGTCGCGGGAGCAGATTGCGGGGATCCTGCAGGCGCACGGATCGAAGGCGCCGGCGGTGTTGCGGGAGCTGGAGCGGAAGCGGCGGGAGCTGATTGCACTGCGGAAAGAGGATGCGTGGGGGTATGGCTACGTGCCGGCGGTGTGGAAGAAGGCGGAGGCGCTGCTGTGGGCGAGTGCGCTGCTGGTGATTTTCGGGGCGAATCGGAGCAGTAAGACGTGGTTTGCCGTGTGGGCGGCGATGCGGCACATGGTGCAGAATCCGGATGCGCGGGTGTTGTTCCTGCATAATGACGGTCCGCAAAGCATTGACGTACACCAGGCAATTTTCTGGCATTATCTGCCGGCGGTGTGGAAGCCGAAGGGCGGGAAGCGGACGCGGACGGCCACCAGCAAGATTTCCTATCAGCCTGGGGACGGGTTTGCGAGTGACGTGGTGATTTTGCCGAATGGATCGCAGGCGCGGTTTGGGAATTATCAACAGGATTGGAAGCGGTTTGAGGGTGCGGCTTACACGTTCATTAACGCCAGCGAGCGGTTCCCGCTGCCGCTGATGGAGACGCTGGGGTTTCGTCTGCCAGGCGAGGGGCAAACGATTACGGTGCTGTGGGATTTCTCGCCTATTGACGGCATCACGCCAGCGATGGACCGGGTGCTGAAGGGTGCGCGGTGTGTCGAGCATGAGCCGGCCGTGCATCTGCCGCCAGGGCATGAGGCGTGGAAGGATCAAGACTGGCCGGCGGGCACCATGCCGCGGCTGCAGGAGGGCGCGACGGAGGGGACGCGGATCCTGTATTTCTGGAGTGAGGACAATCCGCTGGGGGCGGGTCGTGAGCTGCGGGCGAAGATGAAGCGGGAGAAGTGGGACATTATCACGATCGAGCGTCGTATGTATGGCTACGCGCGGAACGTCGTCGGGCGTGCGCTGCCGCGGTTTGGGAAAGTGAACATTGCGCGGCTGTCGGATCTGGAGGCACGCGGGTTTCTGAAGCAGGCGACGCGCCGGATGCTTTATGATCCTGCCGGGGCGCGGAATCCGTTTATGACCTGGTTTGCGGCGGATGAGCATGGGCGGCATACGCTGTACCGGGAATGGCCGGACCGGCAGCGGTTCGGGGAGTGGGCGGTGAAATCGGGCGATGAGACGAAGTGGAACGGGGACAAGGGGCCAGGGCAGGAAAAGATCGGGCTGGGGGTCGTGGAGCAAAAGCGTCTGATCCTGGAGGCGGAGGGCTGGGTGTGGAATGGGAAGGCGTTTGAGGAGGGGCCGGGCGGCGTGGAGGCGATCACGGAGCGGCTGATTGATCCGCGCGCGGGCGCTGCGCAGCGTCAGGCCGAAAATGAGGAGGACGGGGAGACACTGATTGATATTTTTGCGGAGGAGCAGAAGGACCAGGATGGGAACGTGGTGGGTCCGGCCATGTGGTTCACGCCGGCGCCGGGGCTGCATGAGGAGCATGGGGTGGATGTGATTAACACGAAATATCTGGCTTATGACACGAAGGCGGAGGTGGTGCCGCTGGTGAATGAGCCGCGGTTTTACGTGGCGGCGGAGTGTGAGCAGAGCATTTACAGTTTGATGAACTACCGGCCTGGGCGTGGGAAACGGGATGAGGCGTGCAAGGATCCGTTTGACAATGTGCGGTATTATTTCACCAGCGATCCGTATTGGGAGGAGCCGGGCGGTCCGCGGTATCACAAGGGGCGAGGGGGGTATGGGTAATTTTATGAACGAAGCAACGAACACCGAAACTGACACGCGCCAGCCGGAGGCGTCAACGGCACCGCCCGCCCATTGCCCGCGCTGCAATAGAACACTGTCCGAGCAGCAACCCAGCTCTCCGCTGGAATCCGTGCAACTGGACTGCCTGCATTGCGATATTCACGCGGTTGGCCGCGATGTCGCGCACGCGCACCAACGGCTGCTTGCGACGTTTGGGAACAGTGCATTGAACAAACCGAGTTCGCAGAAATGAAAGACACACCGAAAGAGTTTGTGAGGCGCGGGGGGCTGATGGCGTGGCTGGGAAGTCGGGGCTTGCCGTCGCAGGTGGTGCGTGATTTGATTGAGGCGGGCGAGATTCAGGCGAGGCATTTCCCACATTGCCGGCGCGGGACCAAGCGCCGTGCAAAAGCGTCAAAGCAGCATCCGAAGCTAATCAAGGGCCGCGCGTGGTTTCACACACCGACGATCGCGGCGAAACTGAACATTGACCTATGAGCACAAAGAAAACTGATGACACGCGGCGCCCCTCGGCGCTGCTGAGCGCGGACCGTGTGAGCACGGCGGATCTGAACCGGGAGCTGACGGCGGCCGTGGACGGCGCGCTGGAATACCGCGGGCAACAGGTGCGGGATTTTGACACCGCGTTTGCGCTGTGGCCAGGGCAGACGGATGACGGCCGGCAGTGGGACAAGCAACGGAAGGCGGCGGGGCAGCGGGAGGCGTTTCCGTGGGATGGCGCGGCGGATTCGCGGAATTTTCTGAGTGACGGGCTGATTGCGGAGCAGGTGCGGATTGCGATGGCGGCGGTGATTCGGAGTCGAGTGCAGGCAACCGCACTACGGAGCGGGACGGCGGACGGTGCGGGCCGGGTGAGCACGGTGCTCACGTGGATGTTTTACACGCATCTGGAGGCGATGATGCGCCGGCAGTTGTCGCTGGCGTTTCGGTGGCGTCAGCAATTCGGATCTGCGGTGATGGGCGTATGGTGGGAGGAGCAGCCGCGGGTGACGGAGGTGGAGGTGGATCTGGCGGCGATGATCGAGACAGCGAAGCAACAGGCGGACGCGGGGAATCGTGGGTTTTTGGAGACGACGGAGATTCTGCTGGATCCGGCGCGGGATGAGCAGGCGGTGGAGATTCTGCGCGGGATGTCGCCGGTGCTGACGGTGAAGGGCGCGAAGCGTGCGCTGCGGGAATTGCGATCGAGCCGCAAGACAACCATTCCAGGGCTGGAGGTGGTGAGTTCGCTGCCGTGCTGGCGTGCGTTGCGTCCGTGGGTGGACGTGTTTTATCCGGCCAGGACGGAGACGATCAAGGAGGCGCGGTGGGTGGCACGTCGGCAATGGCTGACGGAGGCGCAACTGCGCGGCGCGGCGGCCGCGAATGGCTGGGATGTGGACTGGGTGGAGGATGTGCTGGAGCGCGGGCGTGGTCAGAGTTTCGACCGGGACGCACGGATGAGCGCGCTGAAAGTGGGCGGCGTGGGCGTGCAGCGATCGCCGTGGGATGATCCGGAGGAGCTGAAGCATTTGGTGGAGGTGGTGTGGTTTTACCAGCTTGGGGTGCATGAGGAGCATCTGCTGCCGGTGCTGTATTTGACCGTGTACTGTCCGGCCTGCGCGGGAAGCGAGGACGCGGAGGAGGACGGGAATTATGGGTTTCACGGTCCGGCGCCGGAGGAGCATGGGCAGTATCCGTTTGTGGAGTTCGTGCGGGAGATGGTGGATCACCCGTTTAGCGAATCGCGCGGCGTGCCGCAAATTGCGAAGACGTGGCAGAGCGAGCTGAAGACGGAACGGGACCAGGTGATTAACCGGGCCAGCGTGCTTACGCTGCCGCCGCTGGTGGTGGCGGGGACGCTGGGGAAAACGCGGCTGGAGCTGGGGCCGGGCGTGCAGCACGCGGAGCGGCGGAGCGGGGATATTCGGTGGCTGAATCCGCCGGCGTCGGCAAGTGACAGCGCGAACGTCGTGGAGCGCGTGGAGCGTGAGGCGGACCGGTATTTTGCGCGGATCTCGGTGCATGTGCCGGAGCCGGCGTGGCGGCTGATGCTGGAGGATCTGGCGGCGTCGTGCGTGATGGAGGCGACGCAATGCGTCAAGCTGAGCCTGGCACTGGCGCAACAGTATCTTCCGGAGACGATCGCGCAGCGTGTGGCCGGGGATGCGCAGAGTGTGTTTCGCGTGTCGAAAGAGGAAATCCGCGGTCAGTATGACGTGCGGCTGGTGTTCAATGCGGGGGATTTGGATTTTGAAAAGGCGATTGAGAAGCTGAAGGCATACAAGGAGCTGGTGCTGGCCGCGGACCGGACGGGCGCGGTGAATACGCAGAAGTACCTGGAGATGGCCGCGAGGATGCTGGATCGGGATATGGCGGATCAACTGGTGCAGGCGCCGGAGCAGGCGCAAGAGGCGCAGGTGCGGGCGGTGAAATCGGCGTGGACCGCAATCATGGCCGGCGTGGAGCCGGAGATGCCGCCGGTGGGGAGCGGGGTGAATTACCAACTGCAAATGCAGGAGCTGGTGCGGATCCTAGAGAATCCGGAAAACAAGCGTCGTGTGCAGGATCAACCGGACAGCAAGGTGTTACTGCAGCGTTATGTGGCGCATTTGCAATTTGGGATGCAGCAAACGGACAACGCGGACATCGGGCGGAACGGGGTGAAGCCGCTGGACTGGCGTGCGGAGCTGCAGCCGGCGGGAGGGGCGGCGGCGTGAGCCGGCAGCCAACACGGCCGGGATTGTGGTGGTGGTATAACGGCGCCCGGCGGCCGGTATTGGTCACAGTGTCACCGGAGGCGGCGCTGCAAAAGACACTGCCGCTTGGTGGTGTCTGGATCAAAGAGGAGGAGTGCAACGAAGGGGCTGGCTGCAAGGAGCGCAAATAAGCGCAAAACTTTATGAAGACCAAACGGAAGAAGAAAAATAAGCAATGCCGGCGCGGGGATGTGCCGGTGATTTTGGTGCGGTCGCGGGCACCGCTGGATCCGAAGGCGCTGCAGGAGGTGCTGGCGGGGTGGGGCGTGGATGATTTGCGGCGGCAGGCGCTGGAGGATGTGATGGACCTGTGTTTTGGCGAGTTCCTGGGGGATCTGGAGCGTCGGGATGTGCGCGGGCGGGACCGGCATTATGCGGCGGGCGGGGTGGCGGCGCTGCGGTATTTGGATGCGCGGATGCGGGAGCTGTCGGTGCCGGAGTCGGTGAGGCGCGGAGGGTAGGCGCCGGGGCTGGTGCGTGGGAGTTTGCGTGCATTCGGGTGCGCTTAATGTGCAGTCGGGTGCAGTTTGCGGGGGTAGGTTTGCCGAAAGGCCGCGCGGGTGGTTTTCGTGGCGCGCCATGAAACTCCATCACTTTGTCCGCTCCTATCTCAACCGCTTCCACGACAAGCCGGATGATGCCGGTGGTGGTGGCGGTGGTAGTGTGGCGATGCCGTCGCTGATGGAGCAAGTGGCGGGGATCGTGGCGCCGGGGATGCGGCTTTCCACTACGGACCTGGGAGCTGCCGGCGGTGAAGGTGCCGCGGGTGGTGAAGGTGCGGCAGCCGGCGAGGGTGACGCTGGTGCGGCCGGCGCGGCCGGCGCGGCCGGTGAGGGTGAAGGCGGAGCTGGTGCTGCCGGGGCCGGTGGTGAAGGTGCGGCTGGCGGTGAGGATTGGATTGCGACGCTGCCGCCGGAAGTGCGGAAGCAAGTGCTGGCGGATCGGGAGAAGCTGGCGCGGATGGAGGGAGAGCTTTCGGTGCTGAAGAAGCCGGAGGGTGATGGGAAACCCGCGGCAGCGAAGCCGGCGGCCGCGGTGAATCCGCTGGCGGCGGTGATGACCGTGGAGGATCTGGAAGCGCAGGAGCAGCGCGCGGAGTTTTGGCGGGACTGGGCGTTTCAGAATCGAGACGGCGGGACCGTGAAGGATGAAAGCGGGAACGATGTCGAGATTTCCGCGGCGGACGCTGCGGCGATGTTCGTGCATAACGACAAGGTTTTGCGGAAGCACGTACCGGCGAGGCGTGCGGAGCTGGCGGCGGAGGAGCAAATTGCGCAGGGGCGCACGGAGGCATTCGAGGCGGCTAAGGTGGAGTATCCGTGGCTGACTGATAAGGCATCCGATGAGTTCAAGCTGTTTGAGCGTTTAGCCGGGGCGCTGCCGGATATGCTTCACCGTTTCAGTGATTCGCCGTGGCTGCTGGCGGATATGGTGGCGGGGCACATGGCGCGAAAAGCGAAAGGGAAACCGGCGGCCGGCGGAGCTGCGGCCGTAGTCCCCTCCCCTACCCCGACGAAACCAGCGGCGCGGCCAACGGTGGTGCCGGGCGGCGGGAATGCCGGCGGACCGCGTGGCGGGACCAGTAAAGCGATGTCGCTGGATGAACTGGCGAAACAGGGCGGCAGCCGGGACGCGACCGTGCGCTGGATCGAAGAAAATTTTGGTGTCCAGGGGGCTGCATAGTTCCAAGGGCATCACAGAGAGAGGCATCCGAAAGCAAAACAACAACAACAAAACACAATGCCACAAGTATCAGTAGCAACGAACGTAGGAGCGCCGAAATCGCTTTCGGAGGCACTTTATATCACATACGCGCCCGACACGCCTTTTATGTCGCGTATGCCGAAGAAAAAGGCGATCAACCAGCTTTTCCACACCCACAAGGTGAAGGTCAAGCGGGCCATCATTCGCAGCGGCGCGAGCGACGGTCAGCCGATCGCGGTCAGCGAGGGCAAGAACACGCAGCGCGAGGTCGTGAGCCGGGTGGGAGTCTTCAAGACATCCCCGCGCGTGGGCGATCTGGCCAAGCATCAGGTCACGGTGGGGCAAACCACCGCGCAGGGGAACGGCGCGAATGCCGGGACGGGTGCGACGCACATGGCGGAAGCCGTGGCGGACCATCTGCAGGCGATGAAGTTTGGCGAGGAGGTCGAGCTTCTGAGCGACCAGGACAGTCAGCCGGACGGCGGACCGGACAACGGAAGCAAGTTCCGCGGCGCCGGCGCGTGGCTGCAAACCACCGCGCAGACGGATCAACCGGTGCATGTGGATGTACGTCCGCCCACCGCGCAGATTTACACCGGCACCCTGGCGGCGCTGAGCGAGGAGGCGTTTGACGCCATTCTGCAGGCGCGCTTTACGGCCAACGGAGCGAGCACCGAGCTATTCGGAGTGTTCGCGCCCGCACTGAAAGCGGCGTTTAACCTGTTCACGAAGCGCGCGCCGCAAACGGGATCGTATGATACCGTCGTGCGCTACGGGCCAGGGATGGAAACCACCACCGTCAAGCGTGGCGTGGATTTCTTCGACACGGATTGGGGTTATGCGGAGTTCCATCCTGACATCTTCCTGCCGAGCGATCAACGCGGGTATCTGTTCGATCTGAAGCATCTGGCCATGCATCCGTATGGGCCGGGCGTGGAGGAGGAGGATCTAGGCAAGGACGGCGGCGGCGAGGCTAAAGTGCTGCGGGCCATGTTCCTGTGGCATCTGGGCGATCCGCGGGCGCACGTCAAACTTCAACCGAGCACCGAAACCGCGGTCACGCACTAAGGAACACACACCGGAGAAAGGGTGGCCGTCGGTAACGGCGGCCGCCCGAATCCAAACCAAACGAAAAGACAATGAACACTGAAATTCAAACGAAACCCATTCCGCTGAGCGGACTGGAGGCGGCACTGAACAACGCAAACCTGGCCTGCGTGCTTCTGCACTCGGATCTGGATAACGATTCGGTATCGGGAACACCCACGCAAACGCTGAACCTGTTTGACGTGGCGGACGGGGACGTGGTGACTTTCCGCGGGATGCGGGTGGTGACTGCGTTTGCGGATGCGAGCGACAATGCGTTTAACTCAACGCTGTTGGAAGTGGGCGACGGCAACAATGTCGGCGCCTTCTTGAATCAGAAGGAAATCAACGTGAACGGGACGGAAGTGCTGTTTGCGGCGGGGCGTGGCGAGGAGCTGTATCTGCAGCATCCGCTCACCTCACTGGCAACGGGGCTTTCCACCTCCGCCATTGACATCCTCACCGGGTTCACGCCCGGCTTTGACGGAGAGCTGATCGGGCTGGAGTTCGTCACCACCGTAGCGGGAACGGGGGCCGGAGCATCGCAGGTGTTTAACCTGGAGATTGGCACCACCAACGTCACGGGCGGCGTGCTGACGCTGACGCTGGCGAGCCAGGCGACCATCGGGACCGTCACGGCGGCCACCGCAATCACCGGCGCCAATTCCTTCACGGCAACGGATACGATTTCGCTGGAGATGGCGGCGAGCGGCACCGTCTTCACGGCCGGCGCGGGGTATTTCGTGATTAAGATGCGCCGCAAGGATGCATCGGGCAAATCGCGGATCTACACGGCGGCGGACACCGTGGACGTGAAAGTGACGAGCACGGCGAGCAAGGCACTGAATGACCTGGATACGGGCAAGCTGGTGCTTTTCTTCGACGTGAAACGCTTTGACAAGCTGGCGGACGCGGCGGTGCTCAATGCCTGATTCGTGTTAGGGGGAGTGGGCGCGGTCTGCGTGGAGCGTGGGCCGCGCCCTTTCCTGAGCTTCTTTCTATGGGCGAAATTCTGAACATGGTGCAGGTGGAGGGCGCACGGGACACGGAGGCGGCGAAGGCGCTGCTGGATGACCTGGTGCGCGGGCATCATGTGCAGGTGGCGCTGGGGATGGAGGAGCAACTGCGGATCAAGCGCGAGCTGGATCGCGCGGACGTGGTGTTTGCGCGGGGCGGACTGGGAGAGCGAAAAATGTGTGTCTCCACCAAACTGTATTGGGAGATGGTGCGGCAGTATGGTCAGGACTGCTGGCGGGATGGCGGGTTTCGGAAGGATATGGGGCGGCATCATCCGGAGATGCTGGTGAAAGCGCGGAGTCGGAAGGTGATGGTGCAGGTGCAGGGCAGGCGCGCAGACGCGCCCGCGAGACGGGGCGTTTTGTTCGGTGCGGACGGCCGCACTGTGGAAAGGAGTGCGGCGTGAGCGGGCGTGTGACGCGGCTGGTGGACGTGCTGATGGGCGTGGCGGATCTGACGGGTGTGGATTACACGCGGCAGCTTTCGGTGAGTCAGCGCGCGGCGATGATCCGGCTGGTGAAAGAGCACGCGGCCGCGGTGTGGGAGGAATATCCCTGGCCGGAGACGGTGCGGGTGGAGGATCGGTATTTTGCGGAGGAGTGGGATCCGGTGACAGCCGGGGCGCTGACGGTGTATGCGGCGGATGCGATCGTGCGGGTGACGGATGAGGACGGGGTGCCGACGTATTACGAGCGGTCGGCCGGCGATGAGGAGCAGACGGATTACACGTATGAGGATGAGGAGGTGAATGTGGCGGTGACGGATGCGAACACGCTGACGATTACCGCGAATGTGGATCTGGAGCTGGAGGCGGGGGATGTGATTTTGGTGACGGCCCCGTCGGCCGCGTGGTTTGTCATTGAGGAGGCGGAGCTGGTGGTGGTCAGTCCGCCGACGTATGAGGTGACGATTACCGGGCACGGGGTCAACGAGGTGAGTAACACGCTTTCGATTTTGACAGCGCCGGCGGATAGCGGGGTGTGGGCCGCGGTAAGCAGCTACGTGCATGAGCTGGAGCTTGCGGCGACTGGGGAAACGGAAATGTATCGGGTCTTTGCGGTGTATTCGGAGGATCCGGACACGGTGGCGAATCCGGATGAAGTGCCGTTTGAGCTGATGGGCGGCGTGATTCGGCTGGATCCGGACGAAGTGGGGCGGGTGTGGGTGGAGTTTCAAATTGTGCCGCCGCCGCTGAATGCGTCGGTGTGGACGAATGCGCAGGCTGTGGTGGTCGGGGACGTGCGCTATTACGAAACGGGCAACTATGGGGACTGTTACCAGGTCGTCACGGCGCACAATTCGGAGGTGCCGGTGGGATCGGCCAAGTGGGTCAAGGTCGAGATGCCGGCGAGCATTGCGTCTGCGGTGAAGTATCTGGCGAGCGCGGATCTGCTGCGGGCGGACGGCAAAGAGGACACGGCGCTGGCGCGGGAGCGGAAGGCGACGGAGGCGCTGGAGCGGGCAATGAGCAGTTTTAACAACCATCAACACCAAAGCGCGAGATGGCGCGCACGAGTACCAGCGTAGCCTATGAATCTTCAATATACAGAACCCCGTCCATCCACTTCGATCACCAGTCCAGGCATCCGCACTGCGACGGCGGAGATTGCGGGGGATATGCAACGGAAGGGTGTGGTGATTCAGAATCACAATACCTCGCCGCTGTATGTCTATTATGGAACCGGCGCGAGCGGCACGGTGTTCACATTGATCCTGCCGGCGTGCACGGCCCAGGATGACGGGACGAGTCCGGCCATTGAAATCCGGAACTGGAAAGGCACCATTTCATTCTACGCGGCCGCGACCTACCGCTACACCGCAACCGTTCTCTAATCATGCCGGACAATGAAGGGCTAATCGTGATGACGCGGTGGGGGGGGAATGCGGATGCGGACGTGCTTTCATTCTTCTCGCGCACGGGGCTGTCGGATGGGACGCAAAGGGCGGCGGTGGCGACGCTGGTGCTGGGGCTGAAGTCGGCGGGGCTTTGGTCTATGCTGTATGCGCTTTATCCGTTTGTGGGCGGGAGCGCGGCGAGTCACGCGGAGAATCTGAAAAGCTCCAGCTATCAAATCACGTGGACGAACTCACCGACGCACAACGCGAACGGGGTGACGTTTAACGGGAGCACGAATTACGGCATTTGCGCAGGGCTTACGGGGAATAGCGTGGTGCCGCATTTGAGCGGTCAGACGGTGTACGTCAGAACCACAAACGCATCATCTACCGGAGTGCAAAACAAATACTGTGGGATGTACGACGCGGGATCCACGATTTTGTATTTCATCGAATATGTGGACAATGGCGGATTGGAAAGATCGCGCGCATGTGCGGGTGCGGTCGCTGGATTATCCAACGACGGCACGCCGCCGATTGCTCAAAAGCGGGGTTTGTTGTCCGTAAATCGAACGAGCACAAGCTCGATGAAATGCTACCATAACGGCAGCGAAATTATGAGCTACGGAAGTGCCGACAGTAGCACGCCGCCGAGTTTTGATTATTGGGTGGGCGGAGCAAATGCCGCTGGGGCGCTTGCAAACCCATGTAACGAAAACCTGGCATTGTATGCCGTCCACGCCGGCATGACGCTCGCGCAGGTCGGAACTTTTACGACGCTGATTGCAGCGTTTCAAACTGCACTAGGGAGGAATGTCTGATGCAATGTTACCTTTTGAACGCTGACGCGGTGGCGGATCTGGAGTTGAAGCCGCGGAAGCATTTGCAGATTGTGCCTTTGCGGATCCGGCGGGGTGTGAACAAGGGGCTGCTAGCGGTGCCGGTGGATGCGGTTACGGAGGAGTTTAGTCCGGCGGCCTGGCAGGCGCTGCCGGTGGCGGAGGTGGATATTGCGGTGGAGACGGCGAGGCCGGACGATGGCAGGGATGAGGCGGCGCTGGTGGATGCGGCGCTGGTGACGGCCGGGGTGAAGTTTCGACCGTTGCGCCCGATTTACCGGAAGCTATTCCGGAGCGGGAAGGCGGACTTTGCGCGCCAGCTCACGGAGGCGCTTCCGTTGACCTTGGCGCAGGAGGATACGCGGACGGCGCTGCTTGCCATTTTCGACGCATGACCAAGGAACTCACCGAGCTTTGTGAACAAATCGCGCTGGATGCGGCGAAGGCGATCCCGGCCGCGATGGTCGTGGCGGTGTTTGGAACGCTGGCCAAGCCGCGGCTGCAGCACAAAAGTCTGCTGAGCAAGGCGGTGGCGTTTGTGGGGTGTGTGGCGACGGGGGTGATGGTGGGGCAGATTGCGCGGGAGTTTGACCAGGCGCGGCAGTTTGCGAGTGCGCTGGTGATTCTCTGCACGCTCCTGGCGCAAGACGTGGTGATGACGGCGATGGCGCGGGGCCGGCGGTATATCAAGCATTTCGATCCTTCCGGAAAACCAGACGATCCCAATGAAACACACCGCAATGATCCACACTGACAAACCCACATCCGCACTGACTGCCTGCCGACATTCCGAGCGAGTGCTGCGCGTGTTGCGCGGCATCGCAATCGGGTGGCTGATTGCCATTGCGGCGAAGATCCTCACCGGCTGCGTCACCGTGAATCACACCCTGGAGGACGGCACGCGCATTTACGCGACGCCGGCCGGGGTGGGTGCGGCGACGGCGGACGGCAAGAGCGGCATTGATTTGAGGCTTCCCGTGAAATGAGCACGCTGACGGATCACACGAAACTGTTGCAGAGCTTTGCGGGAACGCCGGCGGACGGGCTGTTTGGTCCGCAAACCGCGGCGGCGCTGGTGGCGAAGCTGGGGCTGGGCGCGAGTGCGGATGCGCGCACGCCGGGCACGCTGCGGGTGTGCGTGGATGCGGGGCATGGGATGGCGAATCGTCGGGCCGGCGTTTATGATCCTGGTTGCGTGTCGGGGACGCTGGAGGAGGCGGACATTGCGCTGGAGTGGGCGGGGACGCTGGTGCAGGCGCTGAAAGCGCACGGGGCGGAGGTGTATCTGACGCGGACGGGAAAGACGGATCCGGTGCCGGTGGGGGACCGGGCGCGGATGGCGGCCAATGCGGGATGCACGGTGCTGGTGTCCATTCACGTCAACGACGCGGAGAGCGTGACGGCGAGCGGATGCGAAACGCTGTTTTCGGATGACCGGGATTTTGCGGTGACGGTGCATCGCGCGATGGCGCGGGAGCTGGGGCTGCGCGATCGCGGGGTGAAGCCGCGGAGCGATCTGGCGGTGCTGAAGTTTGCGGGGCTGGCGTGTTTGGTGGAGCTGGGCTTTATCCAGGCGGAGGGGGATATGCGCGCGGTCCGGAATCGGGACGTGCGGGAGCGGGCGTGTGACGCGATGGCTGCCGCGATCTGTCATTTCCGAGCATGAAAACCTTTTTGAATCTTTCACAGCGGCAGGGGACCGCAAGGGTAGCAGTCGGATGCCCGCCCGGCACGGCTTCCCTGTCCGCTGTGAAGTAAATTAACCTATGGCAACGCGATCCAAAACACCGTTTCCGCTCGATGATCCGCCGGCTGTGGACGGGGATGCGGGGTTTGTGGGCGTGAACACGCGGACGGCGCCGGAGCTGCTGGAGCCGGGGTGGGTGGTGTCGGCGCTGAATGCGGAGTTTGAAAGCGGCGTGGTGCGGACACGGAAGGGGGTGCATACGCCGGTATGGTCGCGGACCGGGGTGGCGCTGTTTGGATCGGCGCCGGTGCGGGATCCGCTGACGGGGACGGAGGGCACGCTGCTGGCGGCGGCGGCGGCGATTTACTTTGTGCGTCCAGGCACTCCACCGCGGGCGCTGACGGTGCCGGAAACCGTGGCGTCGGCGGTGCAGTTTGTGCAGGCGTTTGACCGGGTGTATGCGTTTCGAGACGGGGAGACACCGTGGGTGTGGGAGGGCGAAAGCTATTTCCGTGAAGTCGTGCGGCCGGATCTTGGGGACGGGACGCGACCGATTGAGGATGCGGCGACGGCGGAATTGATCGGGGACCGGATGCTGGTGCCGGTGGAGGATGATTTTGTGGATATTTCGGACATCGCGGAGCCGCTTTACTACGGGCTGGGGAATCGGATCCGCGTGAGTGCGGGGCGGGGTCCGGTGGTGCGGGTGTTTCCCTTCACGCGGACGAGTGCGCTGGTGTTCAATGCGGGGGCGATTACGCTGCTGACGGGGATCACGGGGAATCTTTCGGCGCTGGCGGTGGAGCTGGTAAATGCGTCGCTGGGGCTGCTGGCGCCGCGGAGCGTGGCGGCGGTGGGTGGGGATGCGTTGTTTCTGTCACAGTCGGGCGTGTATCGGGTGCGGCAGGTCGTGCAGGAGCGTCTGGAAACCGCGCCGGTGGCCGTGTCGCAACCGATTGAGGGGCTGCTGCGGAATCGGGTGAACTGGGCGGCCGCGGCCGGCGCGAGCGGGGCGGTGTGGCGGGACCGGTATTATCTGGCCGTGCCGGTGGACGGATCGCTGGTGAATAATGCGGTGCTGGTGCTGAACGTGGCGACGGGAGCCTGGGAGGGGCTGCATACGTTTCCGGTGGGAGTGCGGATGGACGCACTGCTGTTGTCGAACTACCGCGGCGAGGAGCGGCTATGGGCGGCGGATTATGCGGCGGGGCGGCAATATCTGATGTATGAGGACCGGGAGGATTGCGTGGGCGGGACGGCCAGCGCGATCGCGCTGACGGTGGAAACGCGGGCGTATCTGGCGGGGCACGCCGGCCGGAAGCGGTGGAACACGGTGGAGGTGCATACGAGCGGATGGGGACCGAGCTGGAGCTTGTCGCTGCTGGTGGACGGGGTGACGGAGACGGAGCCGCTGTATCCGGCGACGATCACGCGGAGCCGGACGGCGCCGCTGCGGGCCGGGCTGGGGACGTGGGACGCGACGAATACGGGGAACGATCACGGGAACGCGGGGCGGGAGGATTACCAGGTGGTACTGAATCCGCCGATGAAACTGGGGAGCGGTGTCGTGCTGAACCGGGAACAGGATTTGACGGACCGCTTTCTGGCGCAAGAGCGAGGGCGGACCGCGCGACTAAAGCTCACCACCACCGCGGGCACGCTGGCGCTGCGGGCGGTGCAACTTGAGGGGACAGCGAGCGATCGAGCTTATTTGGGAACCACTTAGATTTTATGACGATCACACCGGGATATACATTTGTAGTCGGGGAAACGATTACTGAGGCGAAGCTGAATCTGCTTGGTGCTCCGACCGGGGTATTAACCTCGGAGGAGATTGCAAGTGTCGCCGGGCAGGTGGGCGCGACGGTGAACCTGTTCCGCAATCCGGATCTTGGCGTGTGGACGCGGGGAGCTGGGCCGGTGAATTGTCCGGTGACCGAGCGGACGTATCTGGCGGACGAATGGTTTGCGCGGCCGAAGTTCAACACGGCCATTCCTGGATCACCTTCGACGACGGTGGCGTGCTATTATCAGCGCGAGACGGATGACGTGAACAATGACACGATCTACCGGGCGCGGGTGGGTTACACGTCGGGGGCGTCGGACGAAATGGGGGACTGGGAGTTTGGGCAGAAGCTGACGGCGCGGCGGATGGCGGAGCTGGCGAACAATGGGATTGTCACCGTGGAGATTGAGAATCAGACGGGCGCGGCATTTACGCCAACGTGCCGGCTGTATTCGTGCGACGTGGCGGAGGTTTATACGGCGGTAACGGCGGAGGCGACGGTGACGGGTGTGCCGGTGAGTGGAAATGCGAGCCTGGGGAACGGGGAGCGTCGGACCTACACGTTTGCCTTTACCACGTCGGGCTATGTCGCGGATCTGAAACGGGGCGGGGAAATCTGCCTGGTCGTGCCGGAGGGCGCGGCGACGCTGGCGGGGTATGTGCGGATTTACGGGATCCTGCAGGTGGAGGCGGGCAGCACTGCGACCACGCGGAAGCTGGAGCGGGATCCGAGCGGGGAGGATGACACCACGGGGAGCAGCGGCACGGATGCGATCACGCGCTATTTCGTGAATGGCGGGTTGTCGCCGGCGCTGTTTGCGAGTGACGGCGGGAATCTGAATGTGACCACTACGGAGGTGAAAGTGGCGCACGGGTGGCTGGCGATCACGGCCGCGGGGACGGCGGTGTTTTCGCGGGACACGGCGACGCTGCCGGATACGGCGAGCGGCGCGAGTCTGAAAGTGACGGGTGCGGTGGGGGTGGATGTGGTGCGGGTGCGGCAGCGGGTTTATTCGGCGGCGGCGAAGACGGCGCTGCGGTCGCTGGCGTGGAGTGCGTATGTCCGCAATGGCACGGGCGCGGCGCTTTCGCCGGTGCTGAATGTGTATTCGTGCAATGCGGCGGATGATTTCAACGCAGTCACGGCGCGCGTCGCGGAGACGCTGACGAGTATCGGGGATGGGGATTGGGTGCGGCTGTCGCATGTGTTCGATGCGTCGGCACTGACGGATATGGGCAACGGGTTTGTGGTGGAGCTGGCGTTTGCGGCCGGCACGCTGAACGCGGGGACGAAGACCGTGCGGATTGCCCAGGCGGAGCTGGAGGCGGGGCTGGCGGCGAGTGATTGGACGGCGGCGCCGGTGCTGGATCAACCGGTGGCGTTGTCGGATGCGCGGAACCTGCGGATTTCGGTGAGTGGCGACATCATGACGATCACCGCGGATGCGGCCGTGCTGGAGGCAAAGGATGGGACCGCGCGGCGGTTTGGGGCGGTGAGCTGCACGTGCGAGCTGTCCGTGAGCGGGGCGGGCGGGATGGATACCGGGGCGGTGGCGAATACCACGGAGTATTATCTCTGGCTGTGCGGCGGCGATGGCGGGGTGGTGGCGGTGTGCTCGTTGAGTGGCACGGCGCCAACGGTGCCGGCGGGGTATCCGTTCCTTGGTCGGATTAGTAATTTCTACTCCAACAGTTCGGCGGAGCCGGAGTTTGATTATCAACTGGGGAAGGTGCAGTTATACCAGGGCACGCCGCCATTTACCGCGACCTATACGCCGGTGGGGACGGGTTTGACGGCGGTGGCGATGACGCGGATGCCTTCGACGGCGGTGGCGGTGGGCGGCACGGCCGGGGTAACGACATCGGGCGATGAGGGGCAGCTTGATCTTGCCGGCAATGCGAGCGCGCTGGGCGGGGTGACGCTGAATCTAAGAGCGACGACAGTGGCTTTTGGATCGTTCTATGCGTGTGCGCCGTTTCGGATCCGGCTGACACAGGTGGCGAACTGGTATTTTGCGGCACCCACCACGGGATCGCCGTCTTATTTGGTGCAACCTTACGAGGTGGAACTGGCATGAATGCGCAACTGATGCAGAGCAGGCGGCCGGAGGAGGTGGCGGCGGGGATGCTGGGCCGTGTGGAGTCGCGGGTGGTGATGCTGCCGGAGGATTTCGAGCGGGAGGCGGTGGCGCTGGCGCACGCGATGCGGCATCTGCCGGCGACGGCGCGACGCGAGATGCCGGTGCGTCATTTCTGGATGCCGGGGGTTTATGTGCGGCAGATTTTCATGCCGGCGGGGACAACGGTGGTGGGGGAGAAGCACAAGACGGAACACTTGAATGTGATTCTGAGCGGTCGGGCTCGGGTGCTGATGAATGGGGCGAGCGTGCATGTGCAGGGCGGGGACACGGTGCTGAGCAAGGTGGGCGTGCGGAAGGTGCTGCAGATTTTGGAGGATTGCGAGTGGCAGACGATCCATCACAATCCGGACGATTGCCGGGATGTGGCGGAGCTGGAGCGTAGGCTGGTGGATCACGCGGCGACGGAGGTGGCGGATCCGGAGGATGTAAAACGCGCGGCGGCAGTGTTTGGCATTGAAATTTCCCCTGATTTGGAGGACAAAAAATCATGAGTGTAGCAGCAATCGGAGCAGCGGTCATTGTAGCAGGCGGAACGGCTTACGCGGCCAGTTCTGCGAGCAAAACGGCGGACAAGCAAATGCAGGCGCAACGGGATCTGGCATCGGAGACGGGCCAGGTATCGGATGCATCGGGGCAGTATTCCAAGCAGGCGCTGCTGTATGATTTCCTGGCAGGGAAGCAGCAAATGGAGCTGAACCGGCGGAGCGCGGAGGATGCGCTGGCGCTGTATCCCAGGATTGCGGAGGCGGAGCGGGCGGCGACCACGGGGCAGCGGCAGCAAGACGTGCGGGATTTTGGGAAGTTTGGTCCGCGGCTGCAGCGGGCGCTGGATAAGATCAATCCCGGCTGGGCGGATGCTTCCAACCGGCTGCAATCACTGCTGAGCGGTGCCGGTGCGCGCACTCCGCTGCTGGAGCAAATGAATGACCAGGCGATGAACGCGGGGCCGTCTGCGATCAATCAGCTCCTGGAGGAGAATGCGCTGCGCGAGCTGGGGCTGGGCGGTCAGCTCGGCGCGGATGAGCAACGGATGATCCGGCAGGACACGCGGGCGGCGGCATCTTCGCGGGGTCTGCTGGGTGCGGACCAGGCGACGATTGACGAAGTGCTGAATCTGGACGGTGCGCGGCGATCGCGGATGCTGGAGCGGAGTGCGTATGCGCAGGGGGTGCAGGGGTCGCTGTTGCAGGAGCTGATGGCGAATCGTGGGTTTGCGGCACAGACGGAGGGGCTGAATCAGAGCGCGCTGGGGATGGAGCAGGGCTTTACGCTGGATGCGATGCGGGCGCAACAGGGCCGGCTGGATCCGATTCTGGCGATCTTGAATCAGCGGACGCCGGTGGGACCGACGAGCGGGGCGGCGCTGCTGCAGAGTGGTCCGAATACGGTCGGCAGTTCGCAGGCGCTGATGGCGTCGCTGCTGGGGTATGGCTCGGATCTGAATAATACGAATTACAACGCGGAGGCCGCGGCGCGGATTAGCGGGGCGAACAACAAGGCGGCGATGAATGGGGCGCTGATTCAAGCGGGCGGGCAGCTTGCGGGGCAGGCGATTCAGTCTTACGCGGGCCGCGGCACTACGATTCCGAACGCGGGGAACGTGCCGGGCTACAGCTACACCAAGGCCGGCGGATATAAGGCGGTTTAATCAAAGGAGAATACTATGCCATACGCACCAGGAGTCACAGACATCAGCGGACAGTTTCTCGCGGCCGGGATCGGCGGGGCGGCGGACCGTATCAGCGAGGGGATTGATAAATACCGGCTGACGGCCAAGGAGATTTCTCATTTGAAAGGAGCGACGGAGTTTGCGGCGCAACAGGGGCTGCTTTCGGCGGAGGATCTGGCGGCGTTTGAGGGTGGGAACCTGGCGAAGAAGCGGGAAATCGGGATCCGCGCGGGGATGCTTTACAGCGATGCGCAAGAGAAGCAGAAGCTGACGCTGCAGCGGGATGAGCTGGCGGCGCTGAATACTTACCGGATGGGATCGCTGGGGATTCAAGCGGAGGGGCAAAGGCTGTCCGCGGCTAATGCGGCGGCTACGCAGAAGTATCACGCGGATCTTTTGGCGATGCAAAAGGCGGAGCAGGATGCGGTGTTGCCGGTGAAGGTGGAGCAGATTAAGGCGCAGACGTATAACATGGCGAACGGGGATCCGGTCTTTAATCTGACGCCGGAGGAGGTGGCGGCATACGGTCAGGCCGGGGCGGTGCCGCTGCGGGTGAGTCGCGGTGCGTACAATGTGATGCCGGCGGCCGGTGGGGATGCGAAGGCGCCGCAATTCGTGGATATGCCTTTGCCGGATGGTCGGGTGATTAAAGTGGCGATCGAGCCGGACGGGACCGTGAAGCAACTGGGCGGGAATCCGCGGGCGGCCGCGGCGAAGCCGATGGATGTAACGACGGCGGGGCTGCTGGGATCGCTGACGAGCACGAAGACTGCGCTAGAGAAGGAGCTGGCGGATCACACGGCGAACATTGCGAATGGTGATGAGCGTTACGGGATGCTGAATGCCTACAGTCGCAAGGCGCGGGTGGAGGAGATTTCGACAAAGCTGGCGGGGATCAATGCGCAACTGGAGGGCATGGGCGGAGTCCCCTCCCCTGCTGCCGGCGGTGCGGGCGCCGGCACTGCTGCGCCCGTGACGGTGCAAGGAGCTGACGCCAACGGTGCGCCGGTGGCGCTGCCGCCCCTGCCGGACCAAGATCCGGCGCCGCTTCCGGCGCTGGGTGAGGTGCCGCAAGTGGCGACGCCGGATGAGGTGAAGGCGAAGCTGAAAAGCGGGGAGTTAAAGAGCGGTGACTGGATCCGGACACCGGACGGCCGGCTGATGCAACTGAAGTAAGGCCATGCCGGAAACACAAGATCCGTGGTCGGAGCTGGCGGTGGAGCATGATCCGTGGGGTGCGATTGGCAAGCCGGCGACGGCGGAGCAGGCGCTGGATTTCGCGGGCCGGGCGAATCCGGATGAGACGGCCGCGGCGATCCTGGAAGACACGTTTGGGGCGGACAAGGTGGAGCGTTTCAAGGGGCGCGGTGCGGACGGGAATCCGCTGCTGCAGGATGATCCGCGTGGACCGCTGACGGATGAGGAGCGCGAGGATTTCAACCGTTTCCGCGACACGCGGGACGGGCTGGCGTATCGCTTCGGTGCGGACGCGGGCGTGGGTGACATCAAGGCCGGGGCCGCGAAGCTGGCGGGTGAGGTGATGGCGGGTCGCGCGGCGGAGCTGGAGCGGATCGGGAAGGGCACGGAGATTGCGACCGGGATGCTGCAGGAGCCGCTGGGACCGGCGGGCAATTTCATCATCGGCGCCGGTGCGAATACCGGCGGCATCGCGGGCGGATCCGCGGTGGCGAAAGTCGTGGCGAAAGTCGTGGGCCGCGTGCCGGTGGTCGGTCCGGCGCTGACGCTGGCGAGCGGTCTTGCGGGAGGTGTGGCTGCAGCGGAGGGGCTGCGCGCTTTGACGCCGCCCACCGTGCGGGAGAGTGAGGCCGGGCAATGGGGCGAAGTGGCGAGCCTGGTGATTCCCGCGGCGGCGGGCGTGGCGAATGTGGTGAAGGGTGCGAAGGCGGTGGGATCCGTGGCGGGGACGAAGGAGGCGCTGAAGTTTGCGGGTGGTCGGCTGGGTGCCGGTGCGGCGATCGGCGGGGCTGGGGACTATTTGATTTATGAGGGGATGAAGGCGATGGGGATGGATGCCGGCGAATATACCGGGGACCGTGCGCTGGTGGCGGCGATCCTGGGGGCGGGCCTGGGGAATCTAAAGCTGGAGGTGCGCGGGATGAAGGAGGCGCAGGTGGCGGGGATCGTGGAGAGTGTGGGGCGCGAGATTGCGCAGGGCGCGAAGCCTGGAACGGTGATTGATACCACCACCGGAAAGCCGATGAACTCGGCGGCAGACATCGAGGTTTATAACGCGGTGGGCAAGCGGCTGGCGGCGATGCAGGCGAAGGGGGATGCGTTCGTGAAGGATCCGGCGGCGTTCAAGCTGCGGGTGATTCAGAATCTGCAGGCTGGGGAGCCGGTGGGGAAAACGCGGGTGCTGACGGGGCCGGTGGAGCCTGGGGCGACGGCGGCGGGGCCGGCAATCGCATCGAGCGACGTACCACCCACGCAACCGCAATCGCCAGCGCCAGCAACAACCAGGGCGCCAGTCGTGACGGCGGCCGCGGGTAGCGAAGTTGCGAGTAACGTGAAGGCATCGGTGCCGGGAGGTTTGCCGATTGTGCCTGGGAGCGCAACGGTGGTGCTTGGATCGCGCGGGAGCGAGATGCCGGCGGTGTATGCGTGGGCGCCGGCGGCGATGGTGCAGACGAGTCACAGCGGGGAGATGATGGCGCGGAATCCGGCCTATGTGCTGGAGAATACGCGCGATTACTCGGCGCCGGAGGAGCGCGACAAGCAGCTTGCGGTGCTGAAGGGGTTTGATCCGCGGCGGCATGTGACGGATGCGCCGGACGCGGCGGTGGGGCCGTCGCTGGTGGCGTCGGTGACGGATGAGGCGGGGAATACTTCGTTGCAACGGCTGGGTGGGAACAACCGCGGTTATGCGATTCAGAATCTGCCGGCGGCGGAGCGCGCGAAGCTGCGCGAGCTGGAGAATGCGAAGGCGGGGCAGTTCGGGCTGGAGCCTTCGCAGGATCCGGACGCGGAGCTGGTGCGGTATATGGGGGAGTTTGATCTGCGCGTGCCAGGGGAGCGGGCGCGGGTGCAGGGAATCGTGGATTTGCTGAACCCGGCGCCGGGCATGGTGCAATCATCGAGCACGCGGGCGGCGCTGGATGCGGCCGCGGTGCCGCCGGCGGACCTGGTGGGCGTGCCCATGGCGATCGCGGGCGGGGATGCGAAGGCGTTTGTGCGGGGATTGATCGAGCGCGGGCTGGCGGATCGCAATTTGACGGCGGCGCTGGCGGAGCAGACGGGCGAGGCGCAACTTTACACGCAACGGCTGCTGATGAATGCGGCCTATCGGGAGCCGGCGCTGGCGGCGGCGCGGGAGGATCCGCGGGCGGGGTCGGTGCGTGGGATCCTGGAGGCGGCGGTGCCGGCGCTGGTGCGGATGCGGGCACTGAATGCGGACGGCAATGCGATCGCGGATGCGGTGGCGCGGGGCATGGTCCGGATCGTGGCGCAACCGGACAAGCTGGCGGAGGCGCTGGACGTGGTGGCGCGGCAGGGGGAGTTTGATCCGGCGAGCATCGTGGGGCAGACGGTGGCGGACGGGCTGAAGGCGGCGCTGGTGACGGATGCAAAGGGGCGCGTGATTACGGACAGCACGGCGGCGAATGCGGTGACGTTGTTTGAAGCGATTGAGCGGGCGGTGCGGGAGTTTCAGCCGGAGCCGGATCTGTTTGGGAATGTGGACACGGTGGGCGATGCGGTGACGCGGGCGGTGGCGATGTTTAAGGACAAGGGGCTGGCGATGGCGGGGGAAGGCGGGAAGATGCGGGCGCCGCGGGCGGTGGGGCCGGGGACCAGCGGAGCCGTGGAGAAGCCGGCGGCGGTGGATCCGGAGGCGGTGGCGTTTGAGAAAGGGCCGATTGCGTTTAGCGGTCCGGAGTCGGGGGCTTATGTTCCGGTGCCGCTGGCGGGGCTGGATGATATGCGGATCGTGGAGATGCCGGAGATGGTGGCGCTGATGAAGGAGCTGGGGGCGGAGTTTGCGCTGAAGAAGCTGCCGAAGGCGCTGGGGTATATGCTGGGCGCGGGCAATGGTCGGGTGGTGCTGGATCCGCGGCTGTTCCAGGATCCGGTGGTGGCAGCGAAGGTGCTGGCGCATGAAATCGGGCACTTGATTGATTACCTCCCGCAACAGACGCTGAAGCGGGGCAATCTATGGGGCCGGCTGCACAGTCTGCGGAACTATCTGAAAGAGCGGTGGTCGCCAACGGGACCGACGAACAAGCAACTGCGGGCGGAGCTGCTGGCGCTGACGCGGTACTGGAAACCGTATGATCCGGCGACGGCGAGCAAGAGTTATGTTCGGTATCGGGAGAGCGGTCCGGAGCTGTATGCGGATTTTGTTTCGGTGCTGTTCAATTCGCCGGCGACGGCCAAAGCGATCGCGCCGACGTTTTACAGTGAATTTTTCACGGGGCTGGCGAGCAAGCCGGACATTAAGGACGCGCTGTTTGGGATCCAGGACTGGCTGCGGCGGCCGTTTATGCAACGGCAGGCGGATCGGCGGGTGAAGATCGAGGAGATGCAGGCGCTGGGCGAGGAGGCTTTTCTGCGGAAGCATGAGGAGGCGCAGAATCGGTTTGCGGGGTATCGTGGTTTTCTGTCGCGGCTCAAGCAGGGGCTGTTTGATTCGTTCGCGCCGGTGCGGGATCGAGCGGCGGCCGCGGGGACGCAACTCGGAGCGGAGGTGGAGGCGCTGTTTGACGGGCATCCGATGTCACGGAATGAACACTGGCGTTGGCTGGAGCGGATCGAGCGGGCCGTTGTGAAGCCGCTGGAGGAGGCGGGGTTTTCCCTGGATGAGCTGGGGACGCATTTGTTTCTGAAGCGGGTGGCGCATGAAAGCTATGCGCTGAGTGAACGCCAGGCGGCGGAGCTGGGCTATGCGACGGGCGGGCGATCGGTGATTGCGAATCCGCTGGGGCACACTCCGAAGACGGCGCGGGACGCACTGCTGGCGGAGCGGCTGCGGAATAAGATGAGCCGGCAGACGCTGCTGGAGGCGGCTGCGCAGAAGTTTCACGATGAGGTCTTTCGCGTGATGAAAGAGGCGCGCGAGGTGGGGCTGCTGACGGCGGAGCAGTTTGCGATGATCGAGGGAAACCGGGACACGTATGCGACTTTTACGCCGCTGGAGTATGTGGATACGATGGTGCCGGCCGGGATCTATACGCAGACGGGGACGGTGAAGGAAATTGCGAGTCCCTTTCTGCAAACGACGCTGAAGGTGCTGACGATGCAACGGGCGATTCAGTATCAGCGGCTGAAGGCGGCGACGGTGAAGCTGCTGGTGGAGAGTTTTCCGGCGGAGATTGCGCCGGTGGCGATGCGGAAGGGTGCGGGCGGCCGCACTGAGCCGGTGCCTTCGCGCGTGAAAGGGCGATC
>JACCDR011691506.1_pt1 | contig 41619 bp, 51 predicted proteins | sample 7446431 | NCBI WGS metagenome assembly JACCDR01 (sample SAMN15323443, study PRJNA562643) | freshwater metagenome | isolation source: river surface water | place: USA:Blue River Watershed | collected 2017-08-17
ATAATGGGTGACGTAATCGACGGCCTCTTAGGTGGCGGTGGAGACAACGGGGCAAAGGAAGCTGCAGAACGACAAGCAGCCGAGACCCGCAAGGCGGCAGAGGCGCAGGCGCAACAAGCCCGCTTCAGCGCACAAGCAGCACAGATTCAACAAGAGGGTTTGGCTGCTCGCCAGCGTGCAGAGCAGACCGCATCTGAGCTAGCTGCTGCAGCTAAGCCTGTTGAGGGTGCCGAGGTAGTTGTTGGCAAAGCCCCGGAACAGACTGAGGACGGCAAGCGCAAGCGCACGACTCCGCGTGCTGCGTTCAATCGCCCCAAGGCTGACAACTCCAGCATTACGATCTAAGGACAACTATGGCCCGAGCTACTACACCAGCGGCACGATGGACTACGCTGGACGGATTACGCACGGCCTTCATTGACCGCTGCGAAAAGTACTCGCGGCTGACTCTGCGCAAGATTTGCCCAGAGGCAAGCTACGATCAGAACACAGAAGAGAACTCGAACGACTGGCAGAGTGTCGGTGCGACTGCAGTGAACCACATGAGCAATCGAATGATGCTCACGATGTTCGCCCCGAGCCGCCCAGCATTCCGCCTTGACCCCACGCAAAAGCTTATTGAACAAGCTGAGGCGGCGGGCATGAATGAAGCCGCCATAAGCGAGCTTCTATCCACTGCCGAGCATAAGGCTACCCGCCTGCTCGACAAGCGGCAAGCCCGCCCCAAGTTGTACGAAGCAATGAAGCACCTTATCGTCACAGGTAATGTGCTTCTGCGCCTAGACACAGAAGACATGCGGGCAATGGGCATCAAGAAGTACTGCGTTAAGCGCAGCATCAGCGGCAAGGTAATCGAACTTGTTATCAAGGAAGACTTGCTGTTCGATGAGCTTGAGCAGGCAGCACAGGCTGCAGTACTAGCTGGGCAATCAGCCTCGCAGTATCAAGACGACAGTAAGGTAAGCTTCTTCATATGGGTATGCTGGAGGGACGGCAAGTATCGTGTAACCCAGTGGGTTGATGACACGCCACTTGGCGGGAACTTCGACGGGGCATACTCTGAAAAGGACTTACCTTACCGCGCCTTGACTTGGGACTTATCCGATAGTGCTGACTACGGCACAGGGTTGGTAGAAGAGTACGCAGGGGAATTTGAAGCCCTGAGTACCATGTCCGAAGCTACCGTGCAAGCGGCAGTACTGGCCTCTGAGTTCCGCTGGCTAGCAAACCCTGCGGGTATGACCAGTGTTAATGATGTGCTGAACTCTGCGAACGGCTCCGTGATCCCCGGCGTTAAGGGTGATCTAGAGATAATCACAGCCGGGAAAGTAGGCGAGCTTGAAGTCATGCTCCGCCTTGCAGAGATTCACGTACAGCGCATTGGCCGTGGGTTCTTGATGAACTCCGCGATGACCCGTGATGCTGAGCGTGTGACCGCAGAAGAAATTCGTTTGATGGCTACTGAGTTGGAGACTGGGCACGGCGGAGTTTACTCCCGCTTGGCTATCGACTTCCAAGAGCCAGTCGTTATGTGGTTGCTCAAAGAGAGCGGCCTGAAGCTTAACGACAAAGAGTTTGAACCGATCATCATTACCGGCTTGGATGCACTGAGCCGCAACGGTGACTTGGAGAACTTGAAGCTGTTCTTGGCGGACTTCGCTTCGCTAACAGCTATTCCACCTATTGCATTAGAGCGACTACGACTCGACGCGATTGCATCAGACTTGGCTACTGGCCGTGGTCTGTTGGCACGCAAGTACGTACTCACCGATGCAGAGGTTTCACAGTCCCGCGCACAGCAGACGCAGCAAGCCGTCCTTCAGGAAGGCGCAATGTCCGCAGCGCAATCAGCAGGAGAGCAAGTTGGAAATCCAGAATGAACCCGCAGCCCCAGTAGAAACCCCTGTAGTGCCTGCACAGGTTGAAGCCGTTGCAGCGGAGGCGCAAGCCCCCGAGACTGTGACTCAACCAGCGGCAGAAGCTGCACCGCAATTCGAGAAGGTTGGTCATCCGGCCATCGACCTCGCCATTGACTTCGTGTCAGGCTTGGGGATTAAGCCCGATGATCCCGCGTACCTCGCTGCCAAAGATGGCGACTTCGACCTGCTTAGGGTCAAGCTCGCTACGATGGGCGACAAGGCTCGTGGGTGGGAACAAGTTCTTGCTGTAGCCGAGAAAGGTTACGGAGAACTCGCAGAGAAAGCGCAGGCTTCCGCTGCTGCCAAGAATGCCTTGATTTACGAGGTAGCTGGTGGTGAAGAGGCTTGGGGCGAACTCCGTGACTGGGCGAAGGCTAACGCCGACGACTCCGAGAAGAAAGACTTGAACGCTATGCTTAACGCTGGTGGCTTGCAGGCTAAGGCCGCAGTCATGTATCTGCGCAACCTGTACTCAGGTGCGCCGGATACTAGCCAGCCACCGGCAGCAGCAGTCAAGAAGGACGCCGGTAGCTCTCCGGCTCAAGGTTCGCAGGCATTGTCGCCAGCGGAATACAAAGCCGCCATTACCGAACTGAGCCGCAAGCTCGGCCCGCGTATTGACGACTCCCCCGAGTACGCAGTACTGAAAGCTCGTCGCGCCGCTTGGCGTGGCTAATCAAACCTGAAAGGAAATAAATATGGCTCTGCCTTCCTATACTCCCACCCGCCCGAATTCGCAGAACGGCGGCGTTGATCCCCTCGCTCTTGTAATCGAAGAGTTCACTGGCCTTGTCGAAGGCACCATTGAGCGCAAGTCTGCACTCAAGGGTTTCATCCCGGTCAAGCCGGTTAAGGGTACTGCTACCCTGACCAACTATGCAGTAGGCGAGTCCACCCTGCAGAAGCTGGTTGCTGGTGAGTCGCTCGACGGCACCAAGAACGACTTCTCCAAGATCAGCGTTACGGTTGATACCGTTGTCGCCGCTCGTGCGATCCTCCCGCTGCTCGACGTGTTCCAAACGAACTTCGATGCCCGTAAGGAAATCGCAATGGAGCATGGCAAGAAGATTGCCAAGTTCTACGACCAGTCGTTCTTCATCCAAGCTATCAAGGCCGGCCAACTGACCGCCTCGCCGTATGGCTCCGATGGTCATCTGGGCGGCTCGCAAGAGACTCTGGCATCCGCTGGTGACGTTAGCGACCCAGCCAAGCTGTACGCCGCTATTGCTGGCTTGTTCACCAAGATGGAATTGAAGGACGTTGATCCCGGCACTGACGACATCATGTTGGCTCTGACCCCGACCGAGTTCTACACCATGCTGCAGGCTGAGCAAATCGTCAACGGCGAGTACAAGACTGCTGATGGCACCTCGATTCAGGGCATGATCTTCAAGGCGTTTGGTTGCCCGGTTATCCGTTCAAACAACCTGCCCGCAGGCTCGAATATCTCCAGCCACCTGTTGTCGAACTCCGGCAACAGCAACGCCTACGACGGCGACTTCACCAAGGTTGTAGCTGCTGCGTTCTCCCCGCGTGCCCTGCTCGCTGGCGAGACCATCCCGCTGCAAACCAATGTCTTCTTCGATGACATCAGCAAGCAGTGGTTCGTTGACGCATGGCTGTCGTATGCCGTGACGCCGAACCGCCCGGAATACGCTGGCGTGATCCTGAAGCCCTAAGCAACACTGTAGTACCAATAGCCCCTGCATCTTCGGATGTGGGGGCTTTTTCGCTTTGGAGGCGACATGACCGAACTAGACGTTCTGAACCAGATGCTAGGCACTCTGGGAGAAGCGCCTTTACAAGACGCTGACGATGAGCATCCGTTGCTCCCTTCTGCTAAGCGCAGGCTGGATGACACCAGTGAGCTTGAGCAGGCTACGGGTTGGTGGTTCAACAGAGAGCAAGTTACATTGCAGCCTGACCCCGACACCGGATTTATCTATGTACCAACAGACGCATTGAGCGTCAACGAATTCACAATCGGCTCGCTAGTGCAGCGGGGCCGCAGGCTGTACAACACAGTCGAAACCACATACGCTATTGGCGTACCTGTAGCATGCAACATCGTGCGCAAGGTTGAGTTCGATGACCTGCCGCCGAACATGCAGAAGCTAGTTGCTGCTGCCTCTGTACGCAAGTTCAATCTTGACTACGATGGCGACGAACACAAAATAGCTGAGGCCAAGCTGCAGGAAATGCAAGCACGGGTAGCCCTTGGTTCAGAAGAGATTCGGAATATCAAGGCTAACCTGCTGACCCGGCCAAGCACGGCTGCAACCCTACAACGCATCGCAGGTAATTCCTCGCGTCGCAGAATTGTTTAAGGAGTAATCATGGGTGCTGTTTCAGGAAGTTACGCCAGCATTACTCGTGGCGTCAGTGAGCAAGTGCCGCACGAGCGGAAGCCGGGGCAGCACACAGAACAGATCAACATGCTGTCTGATCCAGTGCGGGGCACAGCCCGTAGGCACGGGTCTTATAAGCTGGACGAAAAGCGCTTTGCGACTGGAATAACAGGCGCGAACATCGCTGCTGCGTTCTCTGTGGCACAGGCCGACGCAAAGCTACACAAAGCGCGTACCGCGTACTTTGATGGTGTGGAGTACAGCGTGCTATTGCGCACGGCTGCTGCCCCAGTGGGCACCACGTTGCCGGGTGTGTGGTGCATCAACAAAGACACTGGCACTATTCTGCCAACGGTACGCCCTGTGACAGACACGACGCTTGACGCCATGCTGTCGGGCGGTGCAAGCGCGTTCTGCAACGTAGGTGACTACGTGTTCATTGCAGGCAACACAATCGTACCCGCACTGACAGAGACCGACAATCACGGCGCGCAAGCCAATCAGAAACTGGTGGCCGTGTGGGTACGCGGGGGTGCATACAGCCGGACATTCACAGTCAAGCTTTCCTACACAACGTCAGGCGGCACTACCGTCAAGACCTTCTCGTACAAGACTAAGGCTAGCTCGTATCCGGGCGTACTCGACACCAGCGGGATTCTGTACTCCGACCCCGAGTACCAGAAGAAAATCAATGACGCCAATGCTGATTACAACACCGCCGCAACGCAGTGGATTGGTGAGGCCGCCGAAGACATCCAGCCTGACAACATAGCTGAGCAACTAAAGGTAGCTGCCGCTGCTGTGTCCGTCACTGCTACACGTATAGGCTCAACTCTCACGTTTGATTTAGGCTCCGGCATTATCTCTGCTGACGTGTCAGTGGATGATGGTGGCGACGGTACGCTGCTACGTGGTGTAGGTTCTGAAGTCAGCGCGGCTGACCTCGTGACTACGACGCACTACGTTGGCAAGGTAGTCAAGATTCGCCCTGAGTCCGTTGACGGCTCCGATGCGTACTACCTGAAAGCAGAGCCAAAGATTCCCGGCCAGACCGGGTGGACTGAGGTTATTTGGCGGGAGTCCGCAGGCGTTACGCAGACACCTACCACGGCCCTGATCTACGGCACAGTGTCAGGCGGCACGTTCTACATTGCGTCATCCGCTACCAAGCTGACTTCGATTCTAGCAGGCACGCATCCTGAGATTCAGCCATCAGTAGTAGGTGACGAAGTTAGTAGCCCTGCGCCCTCGTTCTTCGGTAAGAAGATTTCATACCTTGGGCTGTTCCAAGACCGCTTGGTAGTGGGCACGGGCGCTACGCTGTTCTTCTCGCGCAACGGGGATTACTTGAATTGGTTCCGCCAGTCTACTCTCACGGTAGCCGACGATGATCCTGTGGAGGCATTTGCGCTGGGTAGCGAGGATGACACGATCACGCACAGCGCGACTTACGACAAGAACTTATTCTTGTTTGGGAAGCGCAAGCAGTACGCCGTATCTGGGCGTACAGTGCTGACACCAAAAGCAAACTCGATTATCCCGATGACCGCGTTTGAGGACGCTACGGATGCTGCACCTGTACAGTCCGGCAACCTGCTGTTCTACAGCAAGCCGCGACAAGTGCGCTCTACAGTCCAGTCAAGCTCAGTATATCAACTGCAGATTGGTGTGGTAGCAGATAGCCCTGAATCGTATGACGTAAGCCAACAGCTTGATAAGTACATCAAGGGCACTCCACTGGAACTGGTAGCTATCACGGCCAAGCCACACTCGTTGTTCCTGCGCACTACAGACCTGACCAACGGCATGTACGTGTATCGCTACATCGACACGCAAGGTGGCAACGAGCGCCTATGGGACTCATGGAGCCGCTGGGAGTGGGATGCTACGCTTGGTGTGGTTGCTGGTATCAGTGAGCATAACGGCGCGGTATTGGCTATGACGGTTCGCAAGGCACCTGAGAATGGTGCCGCGACTCACGGCTTGTGGCTGTGCCTCGACAAGTTCACACTTGACTCCGGCCTGTCGGACTACCCATATGTGGATAGCATGCGCACGTACTCTGAGTACGCCGCTGCAGGGGCCACTGCATGGATGCACGACGAACACACCACAGCAACCGCTGCTGCGGCTGTGAGCTTCGACAGCACAGTGAATGAGTTTCTGCTAGGCACTACCGGCGACAAGCTGCAAACACTGGTCGATGCGTACCCAGCTAAGACTGGTGCTATGTGGGTTGGTGTTCAATACCCCGCGAGCTTCACACCTACTAACCCTTACATCAAGGACCGTAATGAGAAAGCCGTACTCGATGGTAGGCTCACGTTTTCGCGCATTGCTCTTTCGATTGTGGATAGTGGTGGCCTCACAGTTACCGTTGAGCGCAGGGGCGTGGCGAAAGAAGCTCTGCAGTTTAACGGGCGCAGAACAGGCTACAGTACGTCCGCGCTCGGGCGTCAGCCGATTGTAACAGATAGACTCTCCGCTGCGGTTGGGAGTGAAGTCAGAGAGTGCGCAGTGACTGTCGCTGCTAACTCATGGTTGCCTTTGACCGTATCCGCTATCGGATGGCGTGGGCAGTTCTTCAATCACACAAGGAGAGTATAATGACGCTAGCAGTAGCAGCAGCACCTGCTGCAGCAGGCATGCCGTGGATGGCGCTTAGCTTTGGTATGCAAGTGCTAGGCGGGCTGAGCGGCGCATCACAGCGGCGCTCACAGGCGCAAGCTCAGAGTATCATTGATGCAGCCAACGCAGAAGCGGCGAACATAAACAGGGACTCGCAGAACCGCGTTAGTGCGGCGGCGAGTAGCCTGAAGTCTTACGCTACGTCGATCAACAACCAACGGCAGGGAACAGCAGTCGGGGCTAAGATCAACGCCCTGACTATGAACGTGGCCCGCGCTATGGACCAAATGTCGCAGGGTAGCACGCAGCAAAGCCTGCAGGCAGCAGAGCAGCTAGGCGCTATAACGGCGCAAGCTGCTGCGTCTGGTACAGGCGGCGGGTCTATTGATCTTGTCAAGAGTACGCTGGGCTTGCGTAGGGCATTGCAGCATAACAACCTGCAGCGTACTATCAAGATGACTCAGCATGACTACAAAGATCGGACACAGGCAGCAATCAGCGAGTTGTCACAGAGCTTTGATCCGTCGACCTCAGTAGCCGCCATGGACTACGGGGTAACTGCTCCGCCTTTGCGCATGCAGGGTGGGGAGTACTTGTCAGCGCTGAGCAAGGTAGACTTCTCGCTGCTGCGTGACCAGTCGCTTGAATGGTTTGGCAGCAAGCAGCCTGCCCCCACTACGGCCCCCAGCTACAGCGCAGGGGATATTGATTACCTATCTTCGGTGAACCTGTAATGGATACATTCGCAATAGACCCCATCAGCATTACGCAGGCTACCCCGTCCTCCGTGTTCGTGCCTGTGCAAGCAGGCATTGGTAACACCAACATCGGACGGGCACCGCAAGCTGCTGGGATTGACTTCAGTAATGCTAGTGGCTCCACGCTTGACTCCCTGATGAAGATTGGGCAGAAGATCGTAGAGCCTCAAGTTGAGATTCAACGCAAGAAGCAAGCCCTTGACGGTGCGGTAGCCGCTCTGCAAGGGCAGACTGCTGCTGACATGGCGAAGGGTGATATATTCGGGGGCATCTTCGGAGACCCTACGGCTGTCGCTGCGGCTCGCCAAGTAGAGAAGATCAACAAAGTGTCTGATTCACTGACCGAGATTCAGAAAGGCATGGATGAGTGGAAGAAGAAAACGCCTGACGAGTTCCGTGCGTACCTCCCCACGGTCATGCAGAAGCACCTGACAGGCGACGACATGTCTGACGCGCTGATTACTCAGGCGTTCATTCAGCAGATTCCGCAGCTTGTTGAGCATCACACTAAGGCGAGTATCGGCTATCAGAATCAGGTGGCCTTGAACACCTATGGCGATAGCATCCGGGGAGTACTAAACGCTTTCCAGACAACCTCGGAAGGGCGGCGCAAAGACCCCACCGTAGTAAGCGACGATAACGTGAAAGCCTCCGCCGTGCGAGCATTCCAAGAAATCGCTAGCGGTATCGGTATGTTAGACGAGAAAGCCGCAGGCAAGTTGGCGTTCAATATCACTCGCCAGATGGCTGCGGAAGGAAAGTTCGATGCGCTTGAGCTACTGGTGAACAGCCCCATTACGGGGATTATGAGTTCAGAAGATCAAGCACGCTTGCCCAAAGTCATTGAGGATGCCAAGCAGAACTACGTGTTACATAATCCGAAGTTCGTGCCGGTGTTTCAGTCGTATGCTGCTGTTGAGTCTGGCGTACTCCAAGGACTAATCTCTTGGCAGGATATTCCAAAGCATGTAGAAACCCTGCGCAACGCGGGGCATCCAGACGCGGACGGTAAGATGGTGCAGTCCTTAACCATAAAAGCACAAGCCGCTGCCGTGCGCACCGCGAAAGCGTTGGGCAATGACGATGCAGGCCAACTGAAAGAGTTCGTTAAAGGCGCATTCGTTTCTGGCTACAATCAGCGCAGCAGTGGTCGCTTTACAGACAAAGAACTAGCGGCGCTGGTGGACGATAGGCTATACCCCGAGGCGCTGAAGACTGGTACGGTAGACAAGCTGCTGGACGACCAGATGCGCACGGGTGGATTTTTGCCTACTGCAGTGAAAACTGAAATGTCCAGCGCGCTGAACCAATCCGCTGTTAGCGGTAACTTGATGAACTTATCTGGTATGGGTGCCGTGCGACAGGCATTGACTCTGCATAGCAAATACCCGGACGCAATGGCGCTAAACTTCGCACAGGACAAGACTGCCCTGCGGGTATTGAACTTCATGCAAGCACACCCCGCGTTACTATCGTCTGATCCAAAGGTTGCAGAAGAGGCTCGCAAGTCGCTAGGTCCGTTGCTGGCACGCACGATGGCCCGCCCTGTCCCTGAGACCACAACTATCAGATCAGAAATCGCAGCGGAGTTACCTACCACTTGGTTTGCTGGGCTACGCCCAAAGGCTAGCTGGGTACGTGACGAAGAAAACGCACAGGTAGCACGCTTAGCTGAAACGCTGTACCGGGATGCGGGGTTCAACGCCAAGGATGCAGTCAAGGTGGCGATGAGCCGCCGAATGCTTGTCGACCGCGTTGCAGGTGTGCCCGTTGTGGGTAGCGCGGGCTTGACTTCGGAGTTCCGTAGATCGGTTCTCGCTGGTGTGAAAGGCTACGACAAGCACGGCACTCTCCGCGTTAGCGACGACAACTGGTCACTCATCACAGAGCGAGCACTTGATCGTGCTGTGGTTACTGAGTTGCCGCAGCTTAACAAGAAAGACTACAAGATTCTCGGTGCAATGTACGACCCTGCCGGGAACGTGTCTGTGACGCTGGACTTCGACGGGGCGTACCCTCAAGTTACACTTACTACCAAGGAAGTTACATCGGAGGTTGAGGCGTTCTTCAAGGCACCAACGAAGTACAAAGCAACCACTAACCAGCCCAGCATGTTCCAAGAGCCGGGTACGCGCACAACCGAGCGTAGCATTCTAAACATCACTAGATAACAGGAGCAACATGGAACCCCTGCCGAAACTTTTAGTGCCGTCTGATGTAGTACCAGTAGCCTCTAAGCCAGAAGACTACTCCGACGTTCTCCGCGCAGGGGATCGTTACGCTGCTGGGCAGCAGACCAACAAGCAAGCCACAGTACCCGACCTACGCCCAAAAGAGTTCAGCCTCGCTGACCAGTTCGGCGTAGGCGCACTAGGTACTGCGCTTGGGCAGTACATGATTAAGGCGTCTTCCGCTGACACCAAGGAAGACCCTGACCTGTGGACTCCCGAATTACGCGGTGAGCTTCTCGCTCGTGGTTACTTTGACGACGAGCGCAAGCGCAGCATCATAGACGCAGCTAAGAACCGCACGGACTTGCAGTACCGCATTTCGATAGTTGATGAGTTTGACAAGCGAGCCGAACAGATGTCTAACGCCACGGGGATTCAATTCGCTGGTGGGGTGGTGGCGCAGCTTGCTGGCGGATTGTCAACCTCCCCGTATGAGATTCTGACCGCAGGCGGCGGTGCAGTAATTGCCACCAGTCGTATTGCAGGTACTGCTATTGGTGCATCCCGAATGAACCTCGCAGTACGTAGCACACTTGGCGCTGCTGCTGCTGAAATTCCGGCATCTGCTTTGCGCCAGAACATTCTGCAATCCAAGGCCTTTGCTAGCGTAATTGCGGAGGATGTTATCTTCGGCGCTGTATTCGACGTGCCCGCTATCGGGTGGGCAGTCAAACGCGCTGTCGACTTACAGACCACAAAAAAGGCTCTTGGTGAGGCGCAGGAGGCGCTTGGCGACGTTACCCTTTCCGGTGCCCCTCCAGCGGTCGTACAGGCCCATATCGAGGGCGTACAGGCATTGCGGGAAAAGGTGGCTAAGCAAGCCCGCGAGGATGGGGATGCGTTGGCTGCGGAAGTCTATACCAAGATTGGCCCGGACGCAACCCCGGCTCAGATCGACGCGATTATCGCCGACCTACGTGCCGCCCAGAATCATGCTGCTGCAGCCTTCGGGCCACGGGCAGAGGATTGGAAACGCCCGGATCGCGTGAGTGACGAGCTTGAGACTGCAAAGATCAATGAGTACGCTAGGACGTTCATGGCGGAGAAGGGTATTGCCTTATCCCCCGATGCTGCACAGATCGTGTACCGCGCTCGTAACACTTGGGATGAGTCGGTGCCTGAGTCGTTGGTGAAGTTCCAAGCCAGACAGAAAGCATGGTACGACGCACGCAAGGAACACCTGAAGGACTTCGGCGGTCTCACTGATTGGCTTGATAGTTCCGGCCTGACGTTCCAGCTTGAGAAGTCGCAGGTTGCCCGGATGCTTGGCTCAATGTTGGTGGAGACACCCTCGGGCTACGGTAAGCGCGAATACACGGCGGCTCAGGACTTCATGCGCATGAAGAATGCGATAGAGTACAAGTACGTACCCGCTCTCAAAGAGGCTGTGATTGCGCACCAAGTTGGATGGCTGGACAAAGGTAAGACTATGCTGGGTGGCAAAGAGTTGTCCACTCGACAGTTCTGGTACGATGTTCAACTCGACCGCCTGAACCGCAGAGAGCATATCAAGCGCAAGCTCGCAGGCGAATACACAAGCCCGTACTCCGAGACAGTGCAGAAAGCAGGCAAGCTACTGGACGCTGCGATGAAGGACACTGCTGAGCAATCCAAGGCCCACGGCTACGACGCAGGGGAGGCTATACTTGGTGGTGGCTTTGTCGGTCACATGCCGTACTTAATCGACGCAGTGGAACTCACACGCATCTATAACGAGCAGCCCGAAGTATTCAAGGCGTTGCACGGTTTGCTGCATGAGCAGTTCAAAGAGAAGATTCTCACGCCCGGTCTGAAGGACTTAGAGGCCAATAAAGAGAAGTATCTTGCTGACCACATTAAGGCACTGCAAGACACCGTGTCTACTTTGCAAGATAAGCTAGCGGGTATGGAGCAAGCCCGCCGCTCACTGCAGACCCTCAGGGATGATGTGACTACGGTCGATGCTAAGCGCAAGGAAATCTCCGCCATGATCGGAAAGATCAGGCAGACGGAGAAAGAGCTTAAAGCGGAGCTTGACGAGCTAGGTGCTGCTGGTGCCCCGAAGACCAAAGAGCAGGAGGACCTCGAAGTACAGGCGAAGGCTGACTGGGAGAAGTTCTACGCAGGTGAGAAGCTAGAGCATGAAGTCGGTCGGGCGGACGGTGAAGCCGTAGTGCGTAGTTTGCTCACACGCTTTGACGAAGAGTCGCCTGAGTACATCATGGCGAAGCAGTTGCTCGACACGATGCACGCCAACATGTACCCAACGAGTTTGGTATTCCGCAACTCCGCACCGGGCAAGCAGCAGTCGTACTTCTATCGGGGTGACGGCGACGCCAGCGTAATATCGCTGCGCCTGCAGAAGCTGTGGGGAGAGAACGCGACACTCGATCAGATACTCAAGGGTATGACAGACGAGGACGCACGCATCGTATTGCACGAGTTCTCGCATTACCGCTTGCAGCATGTAATTGGCGGAGTAGCCAACGGTAGCATAGGCAAAGCCTCAGTGAAGAAAGCTGTAGCTGAACTTGAGTTACTGCGCCGTGATGTTGAGGAAGACCTCAAGGGTAAGCTCGATGGGTTGCCGGGTACGAAGTACGCCATTACCAATGTTCACGAGTTCGTAGCGCAGATATTCAACTCCAAGGAATTCCGTGACGAGTTGCACAAGCTCAGGCGGGTTACTCGTGGTGAGAAGCTGCCGATATGGAGCAAGATTCTAAACTCTTTGCTTGAGGCTCTGGGCTTCGACAAGAACAAAGAGACCGCGTTCACGCAAGCGTACTCCGCAATGGAGACCTTACTGGATACTCACGGCTTGGCGATTACTCGTGGGGAGTCAGTGCAGTACGGGCCGAGCAAGAAAGTCGGCGCTGGCGAGACGGTGGTTGAAGACCCCGCCGCTTTCTCTAAAGACCTGTCCAAAAAACTAGGCGTTAAAGTTGTACTTGAGGGTGGGCCGAGGAATCAACTCAGTCTGGCTCTACTACAAGTGCCGGATCACGCGCAGTCACATGGCTTCGGCACAAAAGCCTTAGAGAAAGTACGCGAGTACGCGGACGCAACAGGTCGAAATGTGACGCTTACCGCAACAGCCAAGACACCTGATTTGCAGGCTAGGTTAAATGCGTTCTACGAGCGTAATGGTTTTACTTCCTTTGGCAAAGACCCTTTAACGGGGAAACCTTACTACGGCTATAAAGCGCAGCCTACCCCGGATACTTCTGCCCGCCGCGCAGCTATAGAGCAGCAGTTGGCCGAGCTTAGCGCCACTAAGCAAACACTGATCGCTTCGCACAAAGCGGCCCTTACAGACACCCGCGCAGCGAAAGAGGCGCGCAGTGAGGTTCGTGACCTGACCAATGTCAAAGCTGTTGATGCTGTGCAGTTGCCCTTGGCTGCTGCGCGTGCAAAGCTGGCGGACGCGGAGGCTAACCCGGAGGCAGTGTTTCAGCGTATGGTGCAAACACTCACCACTCAGGCTGACACCAAGGGCCGTGACCTCACTCGCAAGTGGATGCGTCAAGCTATGACGAACTCCGCGCACCGTGAGCTTGGGCAAGAAGTGCACTTCGCTGACATGGCGCGTAGCATCCTTGACGAGAACTGGCACAACGAGTACGTCACGCAGAGCATGGCCGACGACTTCCGCAAGAAGTTGCTTGACCGCATCACAGACAAGACTCGCACAGAGCTTGACCTGACGGCCAGCACAGAAGTAGATGGCAAGGTAGTACGCTTACTTGACTTGCTCAGCACTGATGGCTTGGGTATGGTAAAGAGCATGGCGCACCAGCACGCAGGCAACTCAGCGCTGGCACGCAAGCAGCTACAAGACCCAGTGAAGCAACAGGCTGCGCTTGAGGCTATGCTTGCTGATGGGGCCAGCGAGAAAGCCATGGACGAAATGAAGTTCATATTCGACTTGTACTCCGGTCGGGTTGACCCCGGCACACACCCTGAACTCTGGGCGGCCCTGCGTAATGGAACGTACTTCGCCACGATGGGTAAGTTAGGTGAATCTATGCTTGCGGACTTGCCTGCGGCAATAACCCTCATGGGGATTGGTGCGTTGCCTCGTGTATTCGGCGGGGTTGCCAAAAGTATACTCACGGGTGACGCCTTCGTGCATAACAAAGGTCTCACCGAGTTTGGCAAGCAGCTTATGCTGGATGCACCGGGGACTATGGGTATGGACTACCGCTTGCACACTGACCACACAGAGGGCGGCGCAGGTATGGGGGCAGCTAGTACCAAGAGCTTCCTCGCACGCATGGCGAGTAAAGGTGCGCAGATTACTTCTGCTATCTCACTAGCCAACACTGTGAGTTCTGTAATGCATAGGATAGTCACACCGTACATCGCGGAAGAGTTGCTAGCTGCAGTCAAGGCCAGCAGCAAAATCCCCGACTCCCGGCTAGCCGAGTTAGGGTTGTCACCGGACGAACTCACGCGCATCAGGAAGTACATGGATGCACATGATGCAGGCCGTAAGCCGGGGCAGAAAGTAAACTGGGACAAGTGGGATGGCGAGGAAGGGCAGTACGCCGCTGACGTGTTGATTGGCGCTATACACCGCGCTGTTTACCAGACGCTGCAGAAGGCGATGGTTGGTGAGACGCCTTCGTGGACTTCACGCACGCAACTCGGGCAGGCTGCAGTACAGCTTCACAGCTACGGCTTGATCGCAGCAGAGAAGCAGCTTGTACGAAACCTCGCGCACGGGGACTCCAACACAGGCATCGCTATGGCTATGACCTTGGTATGGGCATCTATGCTGTACGTTGGTCGAGTGCATGCTAACGCATTGCAGAAAGAGAAGACCAAGCGCGACGAGTACATCAAGCAATCACTGTCAGGTGGTCGCATGGTTAATGGTGTGTTCATGTTGTGGAACTCTTCTGGCTTGCTGCCTGAAGCTATTGCTGTTGGGCAAGTGTTCTGGGGCAACAAAGAGGATGTTGGCGGGAAGATAGAAGCAACACCGCGAAGCGGTAGCGCAATAGCTGCTGCTGGTTTTGTGTCTAATGTTGGTGAAGCAATTAGCGCAACAGGCAACTGGGTGCGCGGTGTAGAAGATACACAGAAAATGTTGAAGGAAGTAGCAGACGTAGCGCCCGGTGGGAACTCCCGCTTGGTGCAGGGCATACTATCAACAACGCGCTAGATGAGAGGGCTTCGGCCCTCTCTTTCTGGTACGCCTACAGATAACTAAGGAGACTAGAATATGTCTAGTGGTATTGATATTGAAATGGAACCGTGGCTTGACACCTTCTCAGGTGATCTACGGTACTCCATGAACAGATTCCAAGGCGATGGTCTCGAAGACACTTTCGAACTTCAATTCGCTGGTGGTTACATTGACTCGTCGCACGTCAAGGCTTACGCGGTTAACACAACCACGCAAGTAAAGCGCGACATCGAATTCACTTTTGTTGATGCGTTCAACATCACAGTAACGTCCGCAGTAGTAACTGCAGATGAAGTGCTTGTTGTATATCGAGACACGCCGAAGAGTACCCCATTGGTGAACTTCACTGACGGCGCGATCTACAACGAAGCCAACATGGATAAGGTAGTAACACAAGCGGTGTTCGCTACTGCCGAAATGGTTGACACTGCGGGTGAGGCTGTAGACGCGGCAGTAACTGCAGCAGAAACAGCAGCCGCCGCTATTATCGCCGCCGACGCTAGTGCAGACGCTGCAGCAGCCAGTGCGTTAGCCGCTGCCGCCAGTGCAAGCGCCGCATCCGATTCCGCAGACGACGCGACATCCAATGGTGCTGCGCAGGTTGCGTTGGCCGCTGCACAAGTTACATTGGCAGAGGGCTTCGCCGATAACGCTGCTGCTTCGGCTGTTGCTGCTGACGCAAGTGCGGATGCCGCCGCGTTGTCTGAGGCCGGGGCCGCTGCCGCCGCTGCTGGCGCTGTTGCTACGCACGAATCCGCTTACAACCACGCTGCATTCTTGGTAGCGGCAGACATCCCAGCGAAGATCGCAGCAGCGGCAAGTAAGGTAACACCTGTAGACGCTGACATGCTCGCCGTGGTGGATTCTGCTGACGCAAACTCATTGAAGAAGTTAACATGGGCTAATCTAAAGGCTACGCTGAAGACGTATTTCGATACCTTGTACACTACGCTAGCCACAGTTATAGCTACGGCTAGCACGTGGTCTGCCCCGCAGCGTGGAACCCTAACCGCGCAGACTTCGTTGACAGTGAACATGAACACCAGCAATAAGTTCAAGATCACCCCGAGTGCGGGTGGGGCATTGACCTTCAGCAATATCACATCAGGGCAAGGCGGAACAATAATCTTCGTGAATGGTTCTAACTACGCGATTACGGCGGCGGCAACTACCAAGGTAACTAGCACCTTCTTGGCTACCATCAGCGCAACAGGTACCTACACGGTTAGTTACGAGTCCGATGGAACAAACGTGTTCTGTTCCTGCACCGGAGCGCAAGCATAATGAGCGGGCCAGTATTTCACGGGATGGCCAATGGTGCTGCTGGCGGCATCGACGTTGGTGACATCGCTAACTCGTTGAGGTTTCGTGCCGCGAATAGCGCTTATTTGAGTAGGACGTTTGGGACGCCTACGGACAACAAGAAGTGGTCGATGTCTATGTGGGTAAAGCGTGGGTCATTAGGGGCGAATCGAACTTTGTTCTCTGCCAACGAAGACGGTGCTAACTATTGGGATTTTCGATTCGATTCCGCGGATAACTTACGGATACAAAATAGACAGGGAGCAGTCAACCTTCTTTCTACAAATACTTCCGCAGTATTCCGCGATCCTTCTGCATGGATGCACATTCTCTTTGTATTCGACTCGGCTAATGCAACAGCGACCAACCGTAATCGTCTCTATGTGAATGGTACAGAGCTATTTTGGTCAGCCAATAGTGCACTAAACGATACCAGCGCTTTTAATGTGTCTGGTGAGATTCATGTTCTCGGTATTTCAAGGACGCTAACAGTAGGTGGAGCTACTTGGGCAGAATACGACGGCCACCTCTCCCGCATCTGCTTCGTAGATGGTCAAGCACTCACCCCATCCAGCTTCATCACCTTCAACTCCACCATCAATGAGTGGGTTAGCAAATCCCAAGCAGATGTAAAAGCAGTGGTGGATGCTGGTGGTACGAATAGCTTCATGTTGGATTTTGATGATGCTACATCGACGACCACATTAGGTTATGACAAGAGCAGCAAAGGAAACAACTGGACTTGCAACAACATCTCCCTAACAAGCGGAGTCACCTACGACCATATGACGGATGTGCCGGGGAATAGTTATGCGACGTTGAATCCTTTGCCGCCTAACCACGGATCAATTCGTCCTACTGATGGAAATCTGAGAGCGACCGAAGCGGGGGGGTATTGGGGTGAGCAGATCAGTTCCATCGGGATGAAAACAGGTAAGTGGGTTTGGCAAATTAAATACACCACTAAGCCAAGCAGCACAGCGATGGGTGCTGGTGTAGTTGATCTGCCACGGATGCCCTACAACGGAAGTGCTACGGGGAAATATCGCTACTGCCAAAACGGGCAGAAGAATCTTGACGGAACGGCGTCGGCTTTCGGTAACGCTTGGAACAATGGCGACTTGCTGCGGTTCGAATTTGATGCTGATGCTGGTACTCTAGCCTGTTACCGCAATAATTCGCTGGAAGGAACGATTACTGGTATTCCTACGGGGGTCACTTACCACACTGTCGCGGAAGTGTATCAAGGCGACTTGAATGCGAACTACGGTCAGCAGCCTTGGTTGAGCGGTGAAACACCTAGCACAGGATTCCTCGCTCTCTGCCAAGAGAACGTCACCACACCCGCTATCCTGAATCCCAAAGAGCATCACAATGTCTACACCGTAACGAAGTCAGGCAATACTAACTTCACGCTGGATTGGGATGGTTCGGTATATGACACGTATTTCGAAATCAAGCGACGTGACTCCACTGGCGATTGGTACAACGTAGATGGACTACGTGGCTACGACAAGATTCTCAAGAGCAACACAACGGACGCTGAAACCACGGATGCCAATGTAATCTCGGTGAGTGGAGCTACCTGCACTCTGAAATCTACACTGACTGATGGCACGTATGTCATCGCCGCATGGAAAGCTGGACTGACTGCATCACGGCAGACGAATACTGATGGATCGATTACGAGTACGGTAAGTCGGAATGTGACGAGTGGTTTTGCGATTGTTCTCTATACAGGCACTGGAGCTAACGCTACGGTGGGGCATGGTCTTGGTGTAGTTCCGGCTGAAATTGTTGCAAGAGGGCGAGGCTATGTTGCTAGCTGGATTGTAAGTCATACATCAATTGGCACAGGAAATGCTCTTATTCTAAGTAGCACAGCAGCAGTTGGATCAGGGTGGTGGAATAACACCGCGCCTACTTCGTCTGTGTTTTCTCTTGATGCATCTTCAGCATACAACACATCTGGACAAACAGAAGTAGCTTACGTCCACGCAGAAATCCCCGGATACAGCAAGTTTGGAAGTGCTGTTGGTAACGGCAATGCTGGTGGCTTACTCGCTTTCTGTGGCTTCAAATCTAGGTGGATGCGGTGGAAGGCGTCAAGCACCACTTCAAGCTGGAATCAGTACGACACTGCAAGGGATACAGACAACGTGACGAATCTAGCTCTAATTACACAGTCAGTATCAGCAGAACGCACCGATGAGGGTGATTACGACATTACTTCCAATAGCATAAAGTCTCGAAGTGTAACAGGGACTGAAGCCAATGCTAACGGCGTGACTTACATCTTCTCAGCCTACGCAGACGTTGCTGGAAACTACTCACTCGCAAGATAAAGGAAATCAAAATGAATATCTGGATCGACCAAGAAACACAGAAGGAAGTCAATATTCACGCTCCGTATAAGGGGCGTAGTCGGCTCGACACGGCTGAGATTCGTGCGGCTGTTGGGGTGATTGAATACACGATTACCACCAAGCCGCTTGACTACAGCGATGAGACTTACACTTGTGATTCAACGGGTGATGGTATGCCGCCGTATCGTATTTGGACGAAGAAGTCAGACGAGCAACTAGCCCAGCTTCACAATTCCAAGATCGAATCGCAGATTCGTGAGTTTGAGGCCGCCCAAGATCGTGCTATCCGCGAGGCATTCGTAATTAGCGTCGAGGCTGGGGTAGCTATGCTACAGAGTATTGACAATCAAATTGAAGCGCTGCGCCAGCAGAGGCTTCCCGTAGGAGTTACTGAGTAATGAACACAGGCACCCATGCTGCGAGAGTAGCAGTCGAGGTCGTCAAGGATGCGCCACCTGTAACGGTGGTAGGCATCACACTGTACGGAGTTACACTCTCGGACTGGGTGCTTATCCTGACGGCAATCTACACAGTAATGCGGATCATCGCATTCATTTATGATAGGAGCAACTATGGCGGCAAGCGAAGAGGTACTGAGTAAGCTGCATGATGCCCTGACCCGCGACCTCCTTGCCAGAATTGAATCTGGTGAGGCCACCGCCGCTGATATGGCGGTGGCTCGCGGACTGCTCAAGGACAACCGTATTACCTGTTTGCCCAAGGACGATTCAGGTATCGGTGAGCTTGAGAAGAAGCTGGCAGACCGCAAGGCCAAGCGCCCTGTTCCGAAGCTGGTGCATAGCGCCGTGGATGACGTAGAGGGCGCACGCGAGGCCATGCAGTTCTTGGTTAAGCATGGCTAGAGAGTCAGCAGAACAGGCGCTCACACGCTGGGCCGAACTCGAACTACTGCAGAACCACTACAGGAGCTTCACGGACTTCCTAGAAGACGTGATGGAATTCCTTGGGTTCAGCACGACAGAGATTCAGAAGGACATTGCGGAGTACTTACAGCACGGTCCACACAACCTGATGATTCAGGCGCAACGTGGGCAGGCCAAGAGTACGATTACCGCAGCGTTCGCTGTGTGGACATTGATCCACGAGCCTCGCTCTCGCGTGCTGGTTATCTCCGCAGGTGGGCGGCAGGCCAGCGAAGTCAGCATCCTGATCGTGCGGATCATCATGCAGATGGATGTACTTGAGTGCATGCGGCCTGACAGGAACAACGGCGACCGCACATCAACTGACGCTTTCGACGTGCATTACTCCCTGAAGGGCGTCGACAAGTCGCCGTCCGTTGGCTGCTTCGGTATCACAGGTAACACGCAAGGCGCACGGGCTACGCTGCTCATCGCGGACGACATTGAGTCCTCCAAGAACGGCCTCACGGCTATCCAGCGTGAGCAACTGATGCACTTGTCAAAGGACTTCTCTTCGCTGATTACAGGCGACGACGCACGAATAGTGTACCTCGGTACGCCGCAGTCCATTGAGTCCATATACAACTCGCTGCCGAGCCGTGGATTCCAAGTACGTATCTGGCCGGGGCGGTACCCGACGCCGGAGCAGCGCGAATCCTACGGCGACATGCTCGCCCCGATCATCGTGCGCAGGCTAATGCTTGATCCCTCACTGGGCACAGGCGGTGGTATGCTTGGCGATCAAGGGCAGGCCATCGACCCAGAGTTGATGGATGAGGACAAGCTGCAAGGCAAGGAACTCGACCAAGGCCCCGCGTACTTCCAGCTACAGCACATGCTGAACACGAAGCTCATGGACGCGCAGCGATTCCCGCTCAAGCCTGAGAACGTGGTGGTGATGCGTTTGAATCCTGACCTGCTGCCTATCGCGGTAGTCCGGGGCTTCGGCAACTCGTCGCTTAAGAAGTTCAGCATTGACCAGTTCAGTTTCAACCTGTCGATGCCACACAGCGTCAGTCAGGAAGTAGCAAAGCCGCAGGGCATCGTCATGTACGTTGACCCTGCCGGTGGTGGTAAGAACGGGGACGAGACTGCTTACGCGGTCACTGCGTTCCTGAATGGCAACGTGTATTTGCTTGCTTGGGGCGGTGTGCCCGGTGGGTACGCTGTGACTGGGTTGGAGGCTCTGGCCGCCGTCGCTAAACGCTGGCGGGTCAATCGAGTCATCATCGAGAAGAACATGGGCTTCGGCTCGTTCCGCGAGATATGGCAACCGATCCTCAAGAAAGAGCATGACTGCGCTATTGACGATGACCTAGTTGGTGGCAAGCAGAAAGAACTTCGCATCATTGACACCCTTGAGCCGATTCTGGCCCGTGGGTCATTCATCATCAACGAAGACGGCATAGCCCTAGAACAACAGAGCTTGCAGCAGTATGGCTTCGAGAAGCGCCAGACGTATGGCATGATGTTCCAGTTGAGTAAGATAACTCGTGATCGCGGAAGCCTCACGCACGATGACCGACTGGATGCCGTGGCGGGTAGTACGAACTACTGGGTGCCTTATATGGTACTCGATCAACAGAAGTCCCTTGCGGCTGCACAGCGTAAGGCATGGGAAGAACAGACCAAAGACCCGCTGGGTCACATGCGCTGCAAATCCCGACCGGGTGTCTTGTCTAACAAGACGCTCTTCACTAAACGACTCAAATAGAAAGGTATCACCATGCGTGCATCTACTCTCCCCTCCCCCGGCAACCTCGCTAACTCGCAGCGCCTGCGTCACGAGGCTGCTCACGCGATCAGCACCGCTGAAGTTGTAGCCAGCAAGACCCCGGGCGGCAAGACGGACTCTGCAGCCAAGCTCGCTACGTTCTTCACTGCCTGTGCTACCGCCCTCGATGCCATCAAGGATGGCACTGCGCCTACGTTCTCGTCTGCCGTTGTGCAGAACGCTACCCCGACCAAGCTGACGATTACGTTCAGTGAGGACATGGACCAGACCGTGCTGCCTGCGGCTGCTGCGTTCGTTACTTCCCCGGCCAAGACGATTTCCTCGCGTGCTTGGACTGGCGCTCGCACTCTTGAGCTTACCGTGTCCGTGGCGTTCGCTAATGGCAACACGATTACCGTGGCTTACACCAAGCCTGCTACTAACTGGGCGCGTGACATCGCAGGTAATGCTGTTGCCACGTTCACCGCGCAGTCCGTTACCAATAACGTAGCGTAATGATAGGCCCGTCGATCAGGCGGGCTGCTCTTGCTGTCTCAGTAGCTGGCCTTGCTGTCATTGCCTCCTATGAAGGGACTCGCACTACCGCGTACCAAGACTCCGTTGGAGTCCTCACGATCTGCGCTGGGCATACCAAGTATGTCCGACCCGGTGATCGTCGTACATTGGGTGAGTGCGAGCAACTTCTCAAAGAGGATGCAAGCGAGGCCGGGGCTGCTGTGTCCCGGCTGGTAAAGGTCGACCTGACCCAAGACCAGTACGACGCCTTAGTGAGCTTCACGTTCAATCTAGGCTCGGGCAGCTTAGCCAAGAGTACGCTTCTCCGCAAGCTTAACGCTGGCGACTGCCAAGGCGCGGCCAAGGAATTCCCACGGTGGAACAAAGCCGGTGGCGAGGTTCTGCGTGGCCTGACCAAGCGCCGCCTCACCGAACAATCAATGTTTCTGAAAGGCTGCTATGCTCAGTAAAATCCTAGCCGGGCTGCTGGCACTGACCGTGGTCGTGGCCCTCTGGTATCGCTCAGAGGCCACCAGCGCCTCCGCAGATGCCCGCCAATACCAACAGCAGGCCGCAGGGCTGGAAACCGCCCTAGAAGCCTCCAAACGCTCCGCCGTGGCCGTGGAAAAAGTCACCTTGGCCCGCCGTCAAACCGAAATCTCCCGAAAGGAACAGGCCAATGTGGTCAAAGCCGAAGACAATCAGGCACTTGCAGAGCATGCAGACTGGGCTTCTATGCCTATTCCTAGTTCTGTTCTTGAGCGCCTGCACAAGTAACCCAGTTGTTCGCACGGAAGTCGTTGTTCCGCCTAAGACTTTCATGGCCGAGACCCCTAAGCCTACCTTTTCTGGTACGGCTACAGGAGAACTCGTCCCTTTCATTCGTGAATTGAACAACGCCTTGGACTCGTGCAACGATGACAAGCAAGCGTTAAGGGATTGGAGTTCCACATGGCAATAGTCGGGCTTAACAAAGACGACAAGCTAGAGACTGCCCAAGTACGCGATGGAGCAGTGCTGACGTTATCGCACGAAGTCTCTATCGCCCAAGGTGACGTACCCGGCCACTTCCAGATGAACGCCTTTGGCGATCTGGTAGCTAGTGGTTCAACCGTGTATGATGTGTGGCGCGGCCCTACAGCAATCAAGCCCGGCCCTGTGTACGGTGGGTACCGTGGCTCTGTTGTCAGCACTAACGCCGCAGACTCCGCAGCAGGAGCAGGAGTACGCAGGGTACGTATTCAGTACCTCAACACAGCAGGTGCTTTACTAACCGAGGACGTTACCCTTAACGGTACTACTCCTGTGCTAACCGTAGCTACGAATATCATGTTCGTGGAGTGCATGCACAGCATCGAGAACGGTACTTACGGTGGTGTAGCTATCGGCGACATAACGATACGCAACGGTGCTACAGTAATGAACCTGTTAGCCGCTGGCGGTAATCGCTGTACTAGCGCTCATCGTATGGTGCCACTAGGCAAGACTCTGTACATCACAGGATGGGCCGGCAGTAGTGCTGCTAGTACTTCCTCCAAGCGTACTGTCATTAAGCTCCGTACAACTGCCCTCGAAGAAGATACGCTGTTCGCAGGTACGTTCTTGTTCCGCAGCACTATGGTCTGCTTGGACTCCGCTCTGTACGTCCCATTCACAGTCCCGCTTAGGGTTCCTTCTCTCGCTGAGATCAAGATCACCGCTAACACTGCAGGGGCTTCTGACGTTACAGGCGAGTTCTTCGGCTGGTGCGAGGGATAAGCTAAGAGTCTCGGACCAGAAATGTAAAATTTTATCGCTAATGCGTGGGGGGTCTGCGCCGCTGCGCGCCCCCAGCCACTCCCCCATAGGGCTAGTATAACATGGAAACAACGACTTGTCAAGTCTTGACAGCGAGGAAACCGCATGATAAGGTGAGAAGGGCCGCGCTATCTGTAAATTCTTTCCGGCAGGCCGAAGCGATTACAGGGCCATAGGCGGGTTACAGGGCCAATCTGGACCTAGGGTATAGGGAAGGGCAGGAAAAGCCCGCCATGAGGCTGTATTGCGACCAGAATGGCATTGTGAATGGCTGGGCCGGGACGCGGGCATCTATCTTGCCTTTCCTTGCTTTTCAGGGAAGACACTGGGCAATCATGCACCAAAACAGTGCACACAGCCGAATCAATCTGGTACGCCTACAGGAAAGAACCTTTCGGATACTCTATCTATTGCCAGAAGAGGAAGCCCAGTAACAGTACTGATATACAACTAGATCAGAACTAGACTGGATCAGGATAGAGCAAGACAAGACCTAGACTACAGCTAGATCACTAGCAAGCTAGACAAGACTACTACTAGACTGATACAGCAAGACTACAGCCAGACTAGACTACAACTAGACTACTAGGCCATGGGTATGAAGAACACTAGCGAGCGCTAGACAGAACTACACCTATTGACAAGATCAAAAGAACATGATCTAATACAGACATGCAATCGAGCATACCAGCAGATCAGTAGTCAATGGCACCGCCGATACTATGAAGTCTAGCTAGTAGGTAGTAAGACTTGACAAGGTAGAAGTAACAAGGTAGAATGCAATACATGTTGAGTACGGTAGGTTAGCTAGATACTAGCTCATGAATTCCTGCGGTACTTGACAAGTAGCAAAGAGTATGTTTTAATGCTACACAGTAACAAGCGGCACTGACAGCGCCGTGGCCCGACGATAGTAATATTGTGGTGGTTGCCAAAAGCTTCCAGATGAACGGGGTAGTAAGTTGCATCTATTGCGGGATAGTTGTTTATCCGACTGCATGCGATAATACTGAAGCGGGACACCCTTGCCTTAGTAATCTGCCCAGAGTGCGCTGTAGTACATGAGGCGCGGGGACTTCCGACACTGGTAATCTACAGTGTGGCAGGAAAGAGGCGAAACCTAGCGATAGAGTAGAGCGCCAAAGACAGAGGGAACAATAGCCCTCGTATACCGAACACGAAGCGCAAGGACTGACGGGAGTCAATTGCAAGCTCTAACCAATGAGCTTGACTAGCGCGTAGTGCGGTATAGCCAAGGTAAGCATAGTGCTGGTCCTTGGTTATATCCATTACTCAGGAGAATATCATGGCTGTTATGAAAGAAAAAGAGCTTTATACTGCTATCAGTAAGGTCGGTGCAGCACAAGGCAAGTTGCGCGACCAAATTCAAGAGGCATTGGTTAGCGCGATGTATTACGTAATGAAAGACCGTAATGCTCAACCTCTTAACAATCTGCTGCAAGCGGTAGGCAACGCCGGAAATATCACGGCTATTTCGCATTGGGCCACAACGATGGGGCCGGTGTATGTGAAGGATGGGAAGCTAGTTGTCGCTAAGGCAGCAGCAAAGGAAGCAGGCGTTATTGATGAAGGGACGTTTGCAAGTCACGAAGAGAACATGCGCAAGGTGACATGGTATGAGTTCGCTAAGGAAAAGAACAAAGTCGCGAACGTCTGGGATGCTGCCAAGGGGCTTGATAACTATCTTAGCAAGCTTGACAAAGTGGACCATGCTCTGGCTGAGGTTATCCGACTCGCCGTCGCTGAGTACAATGGCGGCAAGGCGCGTGCAGAAGTAGTCTAACGGCGGTAATAACGGCGGTAGTCAAGGGCATTATCCTAGTAGTGCCCTTGCATGCTTTTCGTTTGGTCCTGATCCGCTAATGCGGGACTGTAATCACTGATAGCGGAATCCCTCAATCTGTTGAAAGGTACAGCTATGCCTATTGAAACTGTAACGGAGAAGTTGCGCCGGTTGCATAAGCGCATCGGTAGCTGGGCATTTGCCCGGTACTGTCGTAATCAAGGTTTCCGCTTGGAATACACGTTGCATGTGATGTTCCCGCAGAAGTACAACGGGGTGCATTGTGACTAAGACCATTGATGTTATGCGACTTGAAATAGTCGAAGACCTAAAGCGAATACAGCGTCAGGCGAACTCCAAACTTAAACCCCCTACCGGAATATGCGGGCAGTTACACCTCGATAACGACCTGAAAGACCGCGTTGTATTCGCGATGACGCGATGGCCGGAATACTCCGGGTGTCCTATTTACCCGGTAAAGGGTAAGCGTAAGTACGAATACAACTACGCCTATGGCGCTGGTACGCTATGGACTGGTCGCTACGGTGCCCGCCGTAAGCGTTTGCTGAAGTTCCTGATTCAATATTTTGAGAGGGCTTAACCATGACCACAAAACAGACTTACCTGATTCATTTCATGCTGGTGATTCGTCGTACCTGCGACGGCGCTATCTTCCAGACAGATCAAGTTGCCGACACGTTCGCTGAGGCCTTGACGCAGGCCGCTGTGTCTATCGACGGCGGTATCGACGGCTTCACGCAAGACGCTTACAGCGTAGTAGCTGCGTGGGCGGAGCCTGCGCCGTTCCAAGTTGATCCCTTGACCGTCCCTGCCGATGCTGCAATGCTGCCGTATGCTACGAGGTACGTGCCATGACTTACACAAAGTTCAGGTACGGGCTAGCATCGCCTGAGTTCTGGATTCACGAGTGCATAGCGTGGTACGCATTCGCTGATTATCCTGTGCCCTCTGTGGATAACTGCGCTTGGACTGGTAGTGAAGATCACTGGGGTATGTGGTGCGCAGGGAACGAACTATGACGCACGACCTTGCGGAAAGCATCGAAGAAATCAGGAAAGAGGCGAAGTCTGCACCCAGATTGGTGCGTGAGGCTGTCGAGGAAGCCGCTGAGTACGTTTCTGAGGGCCGGGTGATACCAGATTACCTCCGAGAAATTCTAAGCCGCTGGCGGGGCCGTATGGCCGGTCAGGATAAATACGGAAAGGCGCTGGCATGATTACGAAATTGGTGCAAACTATTTGGCTCGTGGTTCCAACTGGCCGGGCGCATTCCACCGTGGTTGATGAGCTTGGGTCGGTGAGTCGCTTTGCAAAAGGGCTTACCGTGGTGCAATCGTGCTGCGGTGAGTGGTTTGATGAGGCGGGTGCCCGAGTGTCAGAGAGTGTGCTGCGTTACGAGTGGGCTGCGTTTGACGAGTGGTCTGCTGGCAAGATCAGGCAAATGGTAGTGCGCTGCGCTGATACTATGCTGGCTCGCGGTGAGCAAGCTGTACTGTCTAGCATGGGTATGCACACGCTGGGAGAATAACATGCGAGTCGTTAGGATGAGCAGCATCGACCCCAGCATTAACCCTGCGTCTATTGTGAAGAGTTCTTGGTCACACTTGCCAAGCCCCGGAGCAGAGGCGGATTCTCTCGGAGAGAAGTACAAGTTTCACTCCAATCATTACTGTGGGTGCATTAGCTTTACGCAATTCAAGAAGTGGTGGCCGTGGGCTTTCCTTCCTGACTGTCGAGGGTTAGAGTTGGTCGTACTGGAAACTGAACCTGTGTTCGAGGGCGGGTATCAAGTCACGTTCGACCGGCACGAAGCTGAAGTGATTCAAGTAATACCGTTTGAAGTATTCCAGCATTGGACTCTTGAGGAATACAAGCACAACATCAACTTACTTCTGAAAGGATACACACTATGTCTGCAGCCGCTTACACTGGGCACGCTGGGGATGGGGGATTGCAAGGACACTCCCTCGGAACTGAGTACCCATACACAATCATGGTCGTGCAGCGCTATGGAGACCTTAGCCTCGCGGATAGAGGCGGAGTCGAGGTCCCCAATCAACACGTAGTACTTGACTGCGAGACAGGTGCTACGTCTAAGGACTTCCCGACTTACTTAGCAGCGTACACGCATCTGTGGTCGCTGAAGTTGCGGAACATGATGCACTCATGACGCCACACGAACCGCAACCTGACTGGGTGTACATAGCCTTGATCTTTTTCTTCACGGCTGTAGTAATCCTGTAGCATGCAAGTGACTGCTGAGTGACAGTCAGCAGCAACGTGCATTCCGCACGATTGAAGTACCATACTATGAAAGGTAATACAATGAACGATCAAGTCCAAGGCGCTGTTGTTTCCGTTGAACCCGTCAAGCTGTCGAAGAAAGACAAGCTCGCTAAGCGCGTCGAAGACCTGCGTGCCCAGCTAGCCAAAGCCGAAGACGCGCTGGCTAACTACGGTGTAGTCGCCACCGTTAAAGTCGGCACTGTTGTCAGCTTCAAGTACGGTCGCGGTGAGACTGCAGTAATCAAGTCCGGCACTGTCATTGCATCCAAGGTGGGTGACAACGGCGTTGCGTTGTTGGCTGTTGAGTCCGGCGAAGGATTCGACAAAGCCGTTGTGCGCATCCCGGCTAGCTCCGTGCTTGCCACTGCGTCGAACGACCAAGCAGCAGCCGAGTAATCATGCAAAGCCCATCGCCTGAGTACCTGCGTAAGCGCGAGCTATACAACTACGGGCGATGGGCCTGTCCTGTCCCGCCTGTATGCACTGCGTACTGGGATGAGCAAGCATGGATCAACTGGATTGACTCTAAAGGGAAATGGCTATGAAGAACAAGACGAAAGCATGGCGTGAATCGTCACGCCGTAACACAATCGAAGGCAAGCTGACAACACGACAGTTTGATGCATCTCGGCGTAGTAATCCTGTGCCCAGTGCGTTGCTTAACTTCTTGCTTGATCGCGCTGCAGGTATCGCATAATGTACGGCGGGCGTGAGATTATTCAGAACAACTTGCCACCGCGTATAGGTTACGTCATTGACAACGTGGAGCAAGATGGCCCCGGTGTATTTGTTGGTACGCTGTTGCACCCTAATGGTGTGACCCGCCCTCAATCACCGCCGCTTGGAAGTGTGGCTGAGGTTACAATCTGGCTGGCGCAGGGGGCCAACGAGTACGGGTACAGAATATGAGGGAGTTTCTGGAAGAGCAAGGCATCAACCCGGACACAACGCCAGTCGATGTGTTCATGCAGCCACGCTTTGAACAAGTGCAACGTGACCTAGCGTGGGAGTTGGAACATGGAGAAGACGACACACCTTATCCGCAATGATGGCACCTTACCTGACGTATCGCGGTACCTCGACGGGCAGGGTGTCGTGCTGGTCAAACCCGGCACTAGTCTCTCTTTGGTTAGACATGCTGGCCCACCACCTAAAGACTGGTGGATTGCGAACACGATGATTGAAAGGAAAGAGGCACAGTGACATGGCTTGCCACGGCCAAGGCTATACGCCAAGGCAGCAGCGAACGTGTCGAGCATTGTGTATCCGGTGATAAGTCCGCAGTTGTCAGTGCTGGTGACAACGGGTGGAGCATGTACTGCTTCCGCTGCGGAGAGCAAGTAGAGTACGAGCCGTATCCAGAGTTGTCGTTGAGTGAGCGCGTTGCTCGATTGCAAGCGGCCCGGACATTAGACTCCATCGCGGAGTGGCACGTTGAGTTGCCCGAACCTAAAGAGTTCGACTTGTCTAAGTGGCCCGTCGAGCAACGCGCATGGCTGCATAAAGCAGGGCTATTCAATACGGATATAGCAAGGCTCGGCGTTTATCACAACACTAGATTGAACAGGGTTGTACTTCCTGTAAGGGTAGGCAATGAGGTTGGGTACTGGCAGGCACGCGGGTTCGACAAGTCTCGTGCGAAGTACATCAACCCCAAGATAAAGAACCCGCCGCTCGCTGAGTTCGGCAGCGGTAACTGCGTTGTACTTGTCGAGGATTATCTGTCGGCCTTCCGAGTGGGCCAAGTAACTACAGCATGGGGGTTGCTAGGCACCACGCTGAAAACTCCGGGGCTTGCTCGGCTCATGCAAGATGGGCGGCAGGTTGTAACATGGCTCGACCCTGATAAGGCGGGCGTAGAAAAATCAGCAGCAATTCGTAAGATGCTACGTGCATACGGCAAGCACGTTATCAACATCGCGTCTAAGCGTGATCCGAAGCTGTTGTCTAAAGCCGAGATATTACAACTGTTAAAGGACAACTTATGAAAGCGACCATCGTATATAAAGAGGTACCACACGCCGAAGATCAGGATGCTGCGTGCGACACCTGCGTATTCTACGCTATCCCTTACTGTGCGAAACCACTAGAACTTGAATCAAAGTGCTGCGTGGATGCCGTCCCGTACAGTGCGTGGCATTTGGAGGGCAAGTAATGTATTTGATAGCTGAAATTGTACCGGGCCGGTGCAAGCATTGCGTGTTTAACAACCCCAATGACGGGGCACTAGGCTCTTGTCGTTTGCCCGAGAACAGGTGCGAGCTCGCGCCGTTCACAATGTACCAGTACAAGCAGCGCGGGGATATTATCTTTAACCCCGTGCATGATGAGCCGGTGCCCGCATGAAGAAGTTCATTGTAACCTTAGTGGTAGGTGCGCCGGACACAGTTGATGATCCGGCGAAGTGGAACTGGGATGCGCTGATTAACCAGAAAGGCGAGAAGCACACGCCAGTGCAGGCTATCTCTTGTGTTAAGTACCCTGTGCCGAAGGAGAATAAACATTGAGCCAAGCTGAAGACATACTGGAACACATGCGAGTACACGAGCGTATCACTCCTGCCGTGGCGCTTGAGTGGTACGGCTGCATGCGCCTTGCTTCTCGCATTGATGAACTGCGCAACGCTGGGCACTACATCAAGACCACCATGCGTAAGGCGGGGAAGAAACGGTGGGCAGAGTACCGGCTGTTCACTGCGGAAGAAATCGCAGAGGTTGACAAGGAGGCTACGTGTCTCTTGAAATAACACTGCTCTCTCTGCTCAAAGAGCGCGAGAAGTACGACCGACTAGCCAAGGCAGTACCACGGCACGCTCTTGATGAGCGTACTCGTGTGCTGCTTGATGACTACGGTAAATACTTCCGCGAGTTCACTGACGTTACACGCATCGACGTTGGCCCGTTCATGCTGTGGTTCAAGGGCTTTGCTCATCCCAAGCTGACGCCTGAACAGGCTGCTGTATATGAAGCTGTGTTCACTGAGGCGCAGCGCGACGTGTCGCCTGAGGTAGAGGCCGGCTTACGTGAGCGACTGGTCGCAGCGGGTGCGGCGTACAAGCTGACTGATCTGTTATCCAAGTGGCAAGAGGGTGACGAGATTGATCTATACACCAGCATGCGTGCGTTGGTCGAAGACTTCGAGGCCCAGACCAACCGCAAGATCAAGTTGCCGTGGATCAACCCAGACATCGACGCCTTGCTCATGCAAGATGCCAATGACACTGGCCTGCATTGGCGACTCGACTGCCTCAACCTTGCATTCCGCCCTCTTAGGGCTGGAGATTTCGGCATCATTGCTGGTCGACCGGACCGGGGCAAGACTACATTCTGTGCGTCCGAGCTAACACACATGGCGCAGCAAGTTCGTGCCCTGTATCCGGGCAGGTATATCCTATGGATGAATAACGAGGGGCCGGGCGAGCGCATCTATACCCGGCTGTACCAAGCAGCACTCAACGCCACCATCCCTGAGTTGGTAGTCAAGAGTAAAGCCGGTACGATCCGCGACGAATACGCTGCTGCTGTTGGTGGGGACAAGGACATAATCCGCGTCTTCAATATCCACGATTTCTGGAATCACGAGGTCGAGGATATTATCCGTGAGGTACCGCCCGCACTCGTGCTGTTCGACATGGTGGACAACATCAAGTTTGGTGGCGAGGTATCCAACGGCGGGCAGCGGACGGACCAGTTGCTTGAGACCATGTACCAATGGGCGCGTGTGCTTGCTGTGAAGTACGAGTGCCCGACCATTGCGACCAGTCAGATCAGCGCTGATGGCGACGGCATTGCGTACCCCACGCTGTCGATGCTGAAGGATAGCAAGACTGGCAAGCAAGGTGCAGCGGACTACATCATCACGTTGGGTGCAAGCAATGACCCTATGCTCGCAAGCTCGCGCTTCATCGGTGCCACCAAGAACAAGCTGGTCAGGGCTGGCGGGCCTAAAGACCCACGGACAGAAGTGCTGTTCGATGGGGATCGTGCAAGACTAATTATGCCGGGAGGATTACCGTGACCTACGCAGTGTGGGACGTAGAGACCAGCACCAAGGCTAGCTACAAGCGCAAGGCAAACCCGTTCGACCCAGACAACTACATCGTCGCATCTGGGTACAAGCTGGCGGATGGCAAGGTCGAGGGACTGTACTTTGGCAGGCTGGGCAAGAAGCCATTCGATTGGTTCACTCGGTTACTGACAGGCAAGCTGCTCGTTGGGTTCAACATCAAGTTCGATCTGTTGCATGCTTTGCGTGAGCCGCAGAACCTTGAGGCTTGGATGCAGTGGGTAGCCGAAGGCGGTAACGTGTGGGACTGCCAACTTGCTGAGTACTTGCTCCGTGGTATGCCACAAGAATCACACATGATGTCGCTTGATGAAGTCGCTCCGCTGTACGGTGGCAACGTCAAGTTCGATGAAGTCAAGGCGCTATGGGCTGCAGGCGTTGATACCGCTGACATCAACCCTGACATCCTCATGCGCTATCTGTGTGGCAGCGAGACGGAACACGGCGACATAGGAAATACTGAAGTAATTTTCAAAGGGCAACTAGCCAAGGCCCGCGAGGTAGGACAAGTCAAATCAATTCTGCTTAACATGGGGAGTCTGATATGCACGACGGAAATGGAACGCAACGGGATGGCAGTGAGTCTGTCACTGGGGCTGACAATAGCCGAGCAGTTGAAGACGCACTTGCAGGAATTGGAAGCATCCTTGAATCACTATCTACCCGAGGGATTGCCATTCGAGTTCAACTGGAGTTCGAGTGTGCAACAATCGGCCCTGATATTCGGGGGTGCAGTGAAGTACACGTACAAGGCTCCCGTGCTAGACGAGTCTGGCGCTCCGTGTTACACCATGACGGACGAGGAACACTGGGTACTTGAAGACGGTGGCACGATCAGCAAGGTAGCATATCACGACTTGATGCAGACGGCTGACCCGCTAACGATTCCGATCATCGCTACATTCAAAGGCGGCAAGAACGCTGGTGAGAAGAAGACCAAGAAGGTTAAGGTACCCAACGTAGCCGCTGGCCCGAAGACCAAGAACACTGAGGCGTACTTCAGGTTCCCCGGCTTCACTGCGCCGAGCAAGAAGTGGGAGTCCTCATCACCGGGCGTGTACTCAGTAGCCGCCGAGGTAATGGAAGAACTGGCGAATCGTGACGTGCCTTTTCTCAAGGTGCTGACCGAGGTATCCAAGTTACGTAAGGACTTAGGCACGTACTACATCACGACCGACGCCAAGGGTGTTCAGAAAGGTATGCTCACGTTGGTACAGCCTGACGGTATTATCCATCACGGTCTGAACCATACCAGCACAGTTACTGCCCGCTTCTCGTCAAGCAACCCGAACTTGCAGAACTTACCGAAGGAAGGCAAGTCCGTAGTCAAGACGCTGTTCGTCTCTCGCTTCGGTGAGCAAGGTGCGATCTGTCAGTCTGACTTCTCCGCACTGGAAGTTTATGTGCAGGCTATCCTGACAAAGTGCAAGCAGTTGATTGAGGACTTGCAGGCTGGCCTTGACATGCACTGCGTTCGAGTTGCACAGAAGGAAGGTAAGGATTACCAAGAGGTATTCAATCTGTGCAAGGGTTACACAGACGCGAACGGCACATGGGTTGATGCTGTACCTGAGTGGGATAAGAAGCGCACCAAGGCCAAGAAGTTCTCGTTCCAGCGGGCGTATGGTGCAGGGGCACAGAAGATTTCTGATTCCACTGGCATGCCAAAGGAAGAAGTCGAGGCGCTCATTGCAGCAGAGGACGAGCGCTATCCAGAAATTAGCAAGTACTACGACAACGTGACCGCAGCTATCGAGCAGTCTCGCGTACCTACTGCACGCTTCGCACCGCACCCTGACTTCCCCGGCCAGATATGTCAGTTCGGTCGAGGCTGGTTCCGCACACCTGACAACAAGCTGTACTGCTACCAAGAGTCAGCGACTCCTGAGTTCGTAGCCAAGCGCGGTAAGCTGGTAGGCTTCTCGCCCACCGAGGTTAAGAACTACGTGGTGCAAGGTGAGGGTGGCGAGTGGGCCAAGGCTGCGATGTGGTTGGCAGTCCGTGCGTTCTACGCTCGCAAGAATTACAACGGGTTGGCGCTACTCGTGAACCAAGTTCACGACGCGTTGTACGGTGACTTCCATGAGTCAGTCAAGATCGAAGCAGCGGCCTTGCTTCATGCTTGCATGGAAGGTGCAAGCGACTTCATGGAGTGGTGGTTCGGTTGGGAGATTCCTGTACCTGTTCCATCTGACACTGTACTCGGAGCTAACATGATGGCCGAGGAAAAGATTACTGATCCACAATTCAAAGAACTCGCAGCAAAGTATCGCACAGAGTTACGCACTCAGTACATGGGCGCGTATGTTCCAACTTTCCTTAAAGGATAACACATGGCATTCAACATCAAAGCAGCAGTAGCACAAGCAGCACAGAACACGGACATGAACAAGAGCGTCAAGGGTGGTGGCGATTACACGCCGCCCGCCGCCGGCACTTGTATGCTTCGCTTCATCGGTTACATCGAGACTGGCAAGCACGAGAACCGTATCCCCGGCAAGCCGCCCAAGGTTGACAACTGCGTTGAGTTGATCTTCGAGTTGTCCGGCCCGAACCACGCCCCCAAGGTTCTCGATGACGGCACGGTGTATCCGCATCGCCTGACCATTCGTACCTCGCTGTCGCTCAACGAGAAAGCAAACTTCTTCAAGCTGTTCAAGCGTATGAACTACGATGGCTCCGCTAAGCATATGGCCGAACTGTTGGGCAAGCCGTTCCTTGGTACTGTGGTTCACAAGACTACTGGCGAAGGCGCTGACAAGAAGACGTTCGCTAATCTCAAGGACGACGCGGGCTTTACCGTGCGTCCCCCGATGTACGACGACCCGATCAGTGGTCAGACTACCGTAGTGCCCGTGCCCGAACCAGTGAGCCAACTGCGCTGCTTCCTGTGGGACTACGCCTCGCAAGAAATGTGGGACAGCATCTTCATCGACGGTGCGTATGACGATGGCAAAACCAAGAACGTGATCCAAGCCAAGATCATGTCAGCCCTGAACTGGGAAGGCTCTGCGATGTGGAACATTCTGCGCAGTGGTGGTGCTGTACCTGACGTGCCTAGTGGGGAGAGCAAGCCTGACCCTTTGGCCCAAGCCGCTGCCCAGTCATCCCCGGCACCTGCGGCAAGCCCTGCACCGGCTGCGACGGTATCCCCTTCTAACGCCGCCGCTGACCCGCTGGCAGGCATGGCCTAATATGACGCCCGGTATCCAAGCTGCGATTGACGCAGCCTCACAGGAGCAAGCGCAGGACGTACTCGCTTCGCTACCTGTGACACCGGGCCGCATCCTGCATGTCGACGGCGATTACCTTGCGTACTTCGCTGCTGGCAACGACGACATGCCTGCTGGTGTGGCGCGACAGGTTGCGGTAGACCGTATCTGTAACATGCAGGCAGCAGCCGGGGCCGAGCGGGTGTTCCTGCACCTGACGCACGAGAGTAGTCACAAGGGACACCGTTACGCAATCTCCACTGTCAAGCCGTACCAAGGCAACCGCAGTGGTAAAGCGCACCCGAAGAACTGGGCTATGCTGCGTGACTTCGTCAGTACCTCTGACGCCTTCGAGCGTTGTATGTGGTACGACAGAGAAGCAGATGATGGCTTTGCTCACGCAGTAATCCAGCGGGATGTTGAACTCAACGTATTCGCTACATGCGACAAAGACATGCGCATGCTGCCGGGGTTGCACCTTGACTGGAAGACCTATGGTATTACATTGGTACCCGGGGGTGAGTACAGTGTGATAGGCGACAACGGCTTGCAGTACGGTGGCAAGTGGTTTGCCCTGCAGATGCTGCAAGGTGACCCCGCCGACAACTGCCCCGGCCTGCCGTGGTACTGGCACAACGGGAGGCAAACAAAGATAGGCGAGAAGACTGCCGAGAAGTTGTTGGCCCCTTGTGTCAGCACCGACGACGCACTGCTCACCGTGCTTGGTTACTACATCAGTACGTATGAAGACCGCGAGGAAGCGAAGGACCGCTTCGTTGAGCAAGCTGCATTGATGTGGTTGCGTCGTGCTGGTACTGCGCATGTCTGTGACGCTCATTGGTTCATGGGCGAAGAACTGCAGGAAGAACTTGAGCAGGCATTCGACCGCCTAGCAGAAAGGGTACGCCGTGCAACGACTCAAAGCAAGTGAGGTAGCCAGTGTTAGGCAGCAACTATATACGCAGCAAGGAAGCAAATGCAAGCTATGCGGCCAGCCGATTGAAACCGCAGAGCAAGTGCTTGACCACTGCCACACCACTGGAGAAGTACGTGGGGTGCTACACCGTGGATGTAACGCCATGCTCGGACACCTTGAGAACAACTTACCTCGGCATCGCCTTACTGATGTTCGTCGTTTGGCTGGGTTCCTTGCTAATGTTATTCCTTATCTAGCCCTGAACCTCGGGCCGCGCAGCGGATTGTTGTACCCTACGCACAAGACCGAGGACGAGAAGCGCTTGCTTCGTAACAAGCGAGCAAGGCAACGCCGAGCAGCAAAGGCGGCGGCATGACACAGACAAAGCTAATGAGCTTTATCGAAGCCTGCGCCAATGTAGTGATTGGGTTTGGCATTAACTTCGCAGCTAACCTGCTGGTGCTGCCGTTGTTTGGTTTCGCAGTGTCAGCAAGCAGCGCCTTTCAGATCGGCTTGATCTTCACAGTAATATCCATCGCCCGTGGCTACGTTATTCGGCGGTGGTTCAACAAAGGAATCCTATGGCGCAACCGAAAATCCTAACCCTCGACATCGAGACCGCACCCATTGAAGCGTACGTGTGGTCGCTGTGGAAACAGAACGTAGGTCTCAATCAGATCACTACCGAGTGGTCGCTGTTGTCATACGCCGCAAAGTGGCTGGGCCAGAAGCGTGTGATCTACAAAGACAACCGGGATCAAGAAGACCCGCGTGATGACGCAGCGTTGATGGAAGACCTGTGGCACCTACTGAATGACGCTGACATCGTGATCGCACAGAACGGACTGAAGTTCGACCTGCGTAAGATTCGTGCCCGCTTCATCCTGCTGGGGTACAAGCCGTTCTCTCCGGTCAAGGTTGTAGATACCATGCTCGAAGCTCGCAAGGCGTTCGCCTTCACAAGCAACAAGCTTGAGTGGCTGAGTGACAAACTCTCTGACACAAAGAAGCTGAAGCATAAGAAGTTCCCCGGCTTCGAGTTGTGGTCTGAGTGCTTGAAGCACAACCGCGAAGCGTGGAATGAAATGCGGGCGTACAACAAGGTTGACGTACTCGCCACCGAAGAAGTGTATCTGACCATCCGTCCGTGGGTACAAGGGCACCCGAACATTGCGGTGTTCGATGACCAAGAGCATACTCGCTGCCCGTGCTGCGGCAGTGCTAACCTCACGCAAGACGGTCACGCTTACACCCAAGTCGGCCAGTACTTGCGGTACGTCTGTGAGTGCGGCGCGTGGTCACGCAGCCGTTACACCGTTAACACAATCGAGAAGCGCAAAGCGCTGCTGTCTAACTAAGGAGATACCATGACTGATCGTACACACGAAATCATTACCGAGCGCGGCAACCGCTATGGTGAGTTCCAGCATCACGCCCTCATCACGCAGAACATAAAGAAGGCTATGCGCTGCAGCCCGAACTGGAATAGCCTTGCCGACGACCAGACCGAGTGTCTGGAAATGCTGGCGCACAAGATGGGCCGCATCCTGAATGGCGACCCTGATTACCTCGACTCTTGGGATGACCTCGAAGGGTACGTGCGCTTGGTCAGCAACCGCCTCCGTGCCGACAACAATGGCTGAGTACTTAGTACACAAGGCAGTTGAGCTTGACAAGGTACGAGTGGCGCGGCGCAACGAACTGTCCGAGCCGGGGTACTTAGACCAGAACTACTTAGCTCAACCGAAGTACGATGGTTGCTGCGCATTGGTAGACACGACCAAGAAGACTATGCTTTCCCGTACAGGGGAAGAGGTACTATCTTGTGACCACATAATCGAGGCGGTGTGCGCTGCGTACCCACCGGGCATGGTAATCTTCGGTGAGGTGTGGCACCCTGACATGGACCAGTCCAGTATCAGCGGGCAGTTCAGACGGCATTCCCCGGCACCTGAGTTGCTATTCGTTATGTTCGACTCTGTTACCGACACAGCCTTTGAAGTTGGGTACGATAGCGCTGCGTACTACGCGCGGTACCTGTGGCTGTACCGTTCGCACTTGCATTGTGTGGCCCCATTGGATGTTGCGCAGACATACAACGCCGGCACCTACGGTAAGCACGAGAGTCTGCGTGATGAGTACGTAGCCCGTGGTGGCTACGATGGCCTGATCCTCCGTGATCCTGACTCTCCGTGGATACAAGGCTCGGGTACAGGCGGTGGCATTATCAAGTCCAAGCGCGTGCTATCCTTTGATCTAAGGGTTGAGGGTGTCGAGGAAGGTACGGGTAAGTTGGCCGGTAAAGCAGGGGCGCTAATCCTCCGCTGGAAAAACGGGCAACAGATCAAGGCCATCGGCGGTACGCACGAACTGCGCAAGCTGTGGTTTGATCGCCCTGCTAGTATCATAGGCCAGATCGTAGAAGTCGAGGCTATGGACTACAGCACTGACGGCCTGCTCCGCGAGCCGCGAGTCAAGACCGTTCGCACTGACAAAGAGGAAGCTGACTTCTAATGCTAACCCAAGCCGCACTTGAAGAAGAGATTACACAGGGCGGCAAGGCGCGAGCCGAGAAGATGATGTCGAACAACGAGGAACACGGCAGGGCGCACAACAACCCGTATGCCCAGTCCGTGTTCCGCAGGTTCGTACTTCCATTGGCCCGCGTAATTGACGATGACCTCCACGGTAAGGCCGGCCCCGGTGTCCGCAAAGCGCACGTCGCGCTGTTGTCGCCCATTGACCCCGAAGCCGTGGCGTACATCGCTGTCCGCAATATCCTCGGTATGCTGCTCAGTGGCGACGACATCAAAGGCAACGCTATGTTGCATGCCATTGGTTCGTCTGTTTATCACGAGTACATGCTGGCACACTTCGAGCATGTGGAGCCTGCGCTGTTTCACCAGTTGGTCAACGACCTCGACAGGCGACGATCAAACGATGAGCGGCACCGCATGACGGTGTTCAAGATGCAAGCCCGCGTTCACGGCATCTCATGGAACGAGTGGAATGTCGGGGCTAAGGAACAGGTAGGTGCGTACTTGGTAGACCAGCTTCAGACACTGGGCATGCTGGACGTAGAGAAGATTCAGCGCCGGGTCGGGCGTGGCTTCCGCAGCGACACCATAATCACCCTGACCGACGACATCATGGCCTTAATCGAGGGCGTCAAGGAATTCATATCCGAGACCACCCCGTATTACCTGCCGTGCGTGGAGCCACCCCGCGATTGGGTATCCGTCAGCGACGGTGGGTGGCACACCCCGGCCATGCGCCGAATCATGCCGCATGCGGTGTCTGTCCGCAAAGGGGACGTATCGGACTTTGGCGGGCTTGACCTGTCTGGGGTACTGGCTGGTATCAACGTCCTGCAGAAAGTCCGCTGGCGGGTCAATACGAGGGTTTTGGAGGCAGTCCGGGAAGTTGCCCGGCACTTTGACATGGAGGAAATCCTGTCACAGGCTGAGCAGCCCAGACCGCAGCGCCCTGAGTTCCTTGATTCCGGGATAGCCAAAGAGCAGATGGACAACCAGCAACTGCACGAGTTCATCGGATGGAAGCGTGCGATGGCCGAGTGGCACACGGACAAGAAACTCCGTGGTACCAAGTACGGTAGGTTCTACACTGCAACTCGCGTGGCCGACAAGCTCAAAGATCATGAGGCGATTTACTTCGTGTACTTCGCTGACTTTCGGGGGAGGCTCTATGCTCAAACAACTGGTATCAATCCTCAAGGCTCTGACCTGCAGAAAGCCCTGCTCGAATTCGCTGACGGAAAACCAATCGACTCAACAGATGCGGAGTTGTGGTTCCTCGTGCACGGGGCAAATAAGTTTGGCTTCGATAAAGCCCCGTTGCAAGCTCGCGCCGCTTGGGTGCGAGAACGAAAGGACATGCTATGTCGCATGGCAGATGACCCCATCAGCTTCAACGAGTGGCAGAACGCCGACAAGCCTTTGCAATTCCTCGCGTGGGTATTTGAATACGCCGAGTGGGTACGTAATCCTAAAGATTTCTCGTCCAGAATCCCTGTGGCAATGGACGGCTCTTGCAACGGGTTGCAGAACTTCTCCGCCCTGCTTCTTGACGAGATCGGAGGCAAAGCTACCAACTTAGTACCCGCTGCGCTACCTAACGATGTGTACCAGATGGTTGCAGACCACGCCACTGTCTTGCTTGAGAAGCTACCAGAGGACGAGCTAGGGTACAGGACGAAGTGGCTTACGCACAAGCTGTCGCGCTCTTTAGTTAAACGATCAGTGATGACGTTACCGTATGGTAGTACAAGGTTCTCTTGTGCAGACTTCATTGTAGACGACTACCTGAAGAAAGGTAAAGCCCCCGAGTTCGCTAAGGAAGAATACAACCGAGCAGCGAGGTACTTGTCGTTCGTTGTATGGGAAGCAATAGGCCATGTTGTTGTCAAAGCAAGAGAAGCTATGGTATGGCTACAGCAAGTAGCTAGTATCCTTATCCGTAATGGTGAGCAAGATATTCGCTGGATAACTCCAACAGGGTTCCCAGTAATACAGAAGTACTTTGAGATTAACGAGCATCGTATTAACACTAAGCTATGTGGTAGTACCAAGATTGTCTGTTACTCCGAGAGTGATACTCCCGCGAGGGCACAGCACAAGAATGGTATAGCTCCTAACTTTGTTCATAGTCTTGATGCTTCTCACATGGTACTCACTGCTCTTGCTGCTTCTCGTGCTGGGGTGACTTCCTTAGCCATGATCCACGATGACTACGGCACTCATGCTGCTGATGCTGCTTTGCTGTACTCTGCTATTCGTTCTGTGTTTGTCGATATGTATTCTAACTTCACACCGCTAGAAGATTTGCGCAACAGATACGCTGCTTATGACTTACCTCCTATACCCAGCAAGGGCAACTTGAACTTGGAGGATGTGAAGCTCTCGGAATACTTCTTCTCGTAATTCTCCTGTAGCCGTACTGGATTAGAATTTAATCTGGTACGCCTACAGATAAGGAACCATAATGGCAGAACAACCCAAGGTGACTGTTGTAGTATTGCAACAGGATGTATACAAGGTACTCGAAGCAAGGCTATCGAGGATCACTGTTAACCAGCAAACCACTGACTTGATGGCAGGCTACCAGCTTGGTGTCGAGGCGGTACTCCGGGAGTTGCGTAATGGTATGGTCGTGGGCGGTTGAGGACGACAGGCTAAAGTTGCTTGGTGTGTTTCAGCAGGCGCTGGCTAAAGGGCAAGCACTAGGATTACCGGGTGCGGATGTCGCTGATCCTTACTGGGCTACTGGTATGGTGGTCAGTGGCAACATCCCCGCTGTATGGGTTGGCGACCACACGCTGCTGCTGTACAAAGTCTCGAACTTCACTTGGTACGCTAAGGACTGTCGGATAATGCAGGAGTTACTTGCATTCAAGTACGCCGCCGAGCCTCGCCAGACGTTCAGACAAACGCTCGAAGTTATGCTGGCTATAGCAGACTACGAAGCCGCAGATTATTTAGTAGTAGGCAACACATTAACCCCGCACCCAGAACGTGTGCGGAATCTTTACCTCCGTCACGGGTTCTCCCAAGCAGGAGGACAACTTGTAAAGGAACTATAATGGGTGACGTAATCGACGGCCTCTTAGGTGGCGGTGGAGACA
>JACCDR011560529.1_pt1 | contig 41586 bp, 35 predicted proteins | sample 7446431 | NCBI WGS metagenome assembly JACCDR01 (sample SAMN15323443, study PRJNA562643) | freshwater metagenome | isolation source: river surface water | place: USA:Blue River Watershed | collected 2017-08-17
CGGTGGAACGACCATACTACCAAATAAGCGTTGATCCGCCATTAAGTGTTGGCTAAGTGCATGCAATCCGGTGAATGAAACGACGCCATAAAGTGGGTGAAAACTTAACGCACGCCCCTTGTTAATGATGGTTGCTATCGACTGATAAGGACCTGTGGTTAACACCACATCGGGTGCACTACGACGCAATTGTTGCACCACATCTTCCAATTCCAAGCTGTTACGTTTAAAACGAAGCACCGCTACCGGTTGCTTATGGGATGCCGCCAGTGCTTTTAAAAATGCCGCTTCCAAAGTTGCACCAAATTCGTCAGCTTGTACTACGAGTGCGATCCGTTGCAGTTTCGCATCGCTGAGGACAAATCGAACTTGCGCCTCTGCCTCTTGCTCATAACTGGCGCGAAAATTAAAAATATGATTATCCTTAGGTTGTCGAAGAATAGCAGCACCACTCATCGGCATAAATAAGCTGGTTTTTTGATGCCTTAACAACGGTAGCGCCGCATTCACAGTGGGTGTTCCGACATAGCCATAAAGCGCAAACACTTGATGCTCCATCAGTAAACGCCTGGTATTGTTTACAGTATTCATGGGTTCATAACCGTCATCCAATGCCAACAGTTGTAACTGTTGCCCAGCAATACCGCCTTTTTGGTTGATAGCATCAAAAACCAGCTCAGTGCCTAACCGAAAATCATGGCCAAGCGCTGAGGCATCACCACGTAATGGAGCCGACATGCCAAAAACGAGTGGTTTTGCTGTTACCTGTTCGGCGCAGATGCTCAATAATGCAGTGAATAACAGATACCAGACCACGAATGTCGTGCGACCATTCATCTAATGCGACTGTCCTTTGTTGATACTTTTAGAAACTATAGCGTAATGTCATCACAAAAGAGTGCTTTGTGCTGTATCAATTCGTGGCGTATTAATTGAACGAAATTTTGTTTAAAAATAGCCGTCTGTCCAGCGTTGGCTAGCTGCGAGAACTCATATCCTTGCCATAAACGCTGCACCAGGAGTAAAGCTAGGTCTGTGGAAATCGTGTGTCGGTATTGATTGAACCAGACCAGCAGCGCAGGTTCGATGTGTTCTAGTGTGAGTTCTTCGTTGAGAAAGCGACAAAGTTGCTGGCGTGCGTGCGAGCTGAGGGTATTCGTCGGTGGTAATGCCAATCCGAGTAACAATGGCGCTGGCGTATGTTGATGTATGAGTCGGGCGTAGAGATATAAATCGTGTCCGAAATTGATGTGCCATTGCTGGATGTGTTCAAACCAATCCAATTCAGCTGATAAAGGCGGAGACAAGTCAAGTTGTGGTGTTGAAGCCAATGCTTTTAGCATCAACACCGATGGTGCAATACTGGCCTGCTCGAGTTTATGACTTAGTTTTACGGCGTAAAACCCTGCCTGTTGCCAGAAGTTTAATAAGGGTGGCGTTGCGCCGAAACTAGTACCAATAAACGCAACTTGTGAATGTTGTGCTTTAATTGCAATTTGCTGCAGTAAAAATTGCCCTATCCCTTGGCCTTGCTGGCTTGGTTCAACCACGATGCGTTGTACGCGCCAGCTTTTTGCCATAGCTGCATATGGCTGCCCAGTATGATAGGCCAAACTTTGCGCTAGTAAATGGCCGCGCACCCGTCGCTTGCCCTGGCTGACGGATGTCGCTAAGTCGGCTGTAAATGAGCCTTCTTGGCTAATTACAGCGGTCGCCAATAAATGCTGATCTTGATAGACACTGACTAACCACAAGCTAGGATCGTCCAGCAGTGCCCATAGATCTGTCACTGCGGTTTGGTAATGCGCTAAACACAACAAGTTAAAACAGCGTTGTAAATGCAGTGGCTGGTGAATCAAGTCGGCCGCTGACCACCACTGCACCTCATACGCGTGCGAAGCTGTTGTGACAGCGTCAGGTTGTATTTCGGAGCACAGGTTACCTTGCCGGAGGTCATGTCGCGTCGTTAAGGATGTTGGTTGCGCTGGGTGCGAGCTTTGTAGCAAAAACGCCTGAAACAACCATTGCTCAAGTGGATCTGAAGCGCTGTAGCGAATGGGGGTCTGTAAATATAATAAGCGCCACTGCGAAAACCGCTGCTGTAAGTAAGGTTGTAATTTGATACGAAAGCTTCGTCCTGTGCCTTCATATCCATGTTCGGTACTCGCCAGCACGACGCGGCTATACGTTTCCAATAACTGCTGCAATTGTGGCTGTGCAATAGCAGCCGCTTCATCAATAAATAGAACGTCGAGTGGTACTTTTGATGCCAACAACACATCGACGGGGATAAAGCGCAGGACCGGTTGTTGTTCATCGATGTGATGCCGCGATGGTTTGGCATGACGCGAACCGTCATTCGAAAATAGGTCACTGCGTTGTGTCGAACCTGCGGCATGTTGTAACGCAATGTGCACGGCTGCAGGATGCGGGCCCGTAATGACCATGGTAGTTTTACCCGCTTGACGTAGCTGTTTAGCCGCTATACCTAACAATGCCGATTTACCGCGTCCCCGATGCGCATTGATCACCAGCGGTCGCCAGCGATGACCAAAAGCTACTTTATGGATCGCCGCCATGGCGTCTTGTTGGTCGTCGGTTAACGTCAGGTGGTTCGTCGTTGTGCCATCTTGAATTTCAGGCGCTACAACAGCGAGCCTTGGGTCTGAGCTTGGGGTTTTTGTCGTTTGGGTAGTATCTATGTGTGCAAAAGACGTTGGTGCAAATGATGTCGATGTAACGGGTGCTGCTTGCAGCTGATCATGGGTGGTTACATCGAACGGCACCGAGGATGCCATGCTTGAGGCGCTGTAGATATTTGGCCAATGCCATTGCTGCGTATCGTTGTGATAGCGGATGATCTCTGCGCTCGAGCCTAGATGTCGTGCGATCCAATGATGAAATCCGCCGAGATGCAGCGCGGCATCGGTGGGGTAACTCAATAAATGCGCGGCAGCGGGATTGGCTACGGCTGGCCATGCCGGCGGTGTGATCAGTAGCCACATACCGCCACCACGAAGGCAGCCACTTGCCGCTGCAACCAGTTCCCAGTTCACACCGGCGCTGGCATTGATCACCAAGATATCGCACTCGCTACCGAGCAGTCCCTGTTCCGCCTGTTTTTTCAGCGATAAAGCCCAGGATGGCACATCGGCACCTAGCCAATAACAACGTGGCACCGCTGCGCAATGGTTTGCGGCAAATGACAACCTGGACCAGTGTTCAAACACAGGTGCTAGCTGTTGATGTAACTGGGCTGCCGCCATGTGTTCGGCGTGTGGCCACCACAGGGGAAGACGCCAGCGTTGTCTGTGGTAGTGCTGCCACATCGCCGGCAAGCTTGTGTCGGCAAATGGTGATATTTGCGATGTTAAGCCGGATTTCACCATGCTATTGCCACCCTTGCGTCGTTTTGGTCATCCACCTCACCATGGTCAAGCTAGCTCGCACAGCAAAACGCCGCTGGACGATATTAGATCGCGGTGAGTCGAGCATAGGCTGTCACCAGCCATTTACTTCCCACCGCATCAAAATTGACTTGGATCCTAGACTGCGCACCGGCGCCTTCATAGTTCAGCACAGTGCCTTCGCCAAACTTATCATGCACCACTCGTTGCCCCAGTTTAAAGCCGGTATTTTCAAAGGCGCTGTGGGTCGCGGCACTGCCGAAACGATTAAACTGGGTCGGACGGCTGACCGTGGTGGTGAGGCGAATTTCCTCAATGTATTCACTTGGGATTTCGCGAATAAACCGCGACGGCTTATTGTATTGTTCTTGCCCATACAGCCTGCGGCTTTCCGCATGACACAAATACAATTTTTGCATAGCACGGGTCATGCCCACATAGCAAAGTCGCCGCTCTTCTTCTAAACGGGTCGGATCATCACCACTTTGTTGGCTGGGGAACATGCCTTCTTCAAGGCCGCAAATAAACACCAATGGGAATTCCAAGCCTTTGGCGGTATGTAAGGTCATGAGCTGCACGGCATCGCTGTGCTCTTCGGCTTGGTATTCGCCGGCTTCCAGCGCGGCTTGTGACAAAAATGCCGATAACGGCGTCATCTCTTCATTGGCGGTGAAACTCACATTGGCACAGGCGGTCACCAATTCGTTTAAGTTTTCGATCCGCGTTTGGGCTTTTTCGCCTTTTTCTGCTTGATACATAGCATAAAGGCCCGATTGATGAATAACATGGTCGGCTTGCTCATCCAAAGATAGATCACGAATTTCATCATCCAATCGGTTGATTAAATCCATAAACGCTTGCACCGCATTGCCTGCTCGTCCGGTCAGCTGTTTTTGAAACAGCATTTGCTGCAAACTTTGCCACAGCGTTTGTGAGGTTGCCCGTGCGACCTCGCGCACTTTATCCAAACTACTATCACCAATCCCTCGGGTGGGTGTATTGATAATACGCTCCAGCGCGGCATCGTCTTGGCGATTGTTAATCAAGCGCAAATAGGCCAGCGCGTCTTTGATTTCTTGCCGCTCATAAAAGCGTAAACCGCCATAAATGCGATAATTTAGCCCATCTTGGATCAAGGCCTCTTCCAGCACCCGCGACTGTGCGTTGTTGCGATACAACACCGCCGCCTCAATCAGCTGCCCACCTTGGCGACGCCATTCACGGATCCGGCTTACAATAAATCGTGCTTCATCGAGCTCATTAAAGGCACTGTACAGCGAGATCGCCTCGCCATCATCGCCGGACGTCCACAGGTCCTTACCAAGACGTGCACTGTTGTTGGCGATCACGGCGTTGGCCGCTTTTAAAATAGTTCCGGTTGAGCGATAGTTTTGTTCCAAGCGAATGGTGGTTGGGCTTGGGAAATCGTGCAAGAACTGCTGGATATTCTCAACACGTGCGCCACGCCAGCCATAAATGGATTGATCGTCGTCACCAACTATCATGACCTTCGCATGAGTGCCTGCCAACAAACGCAGCCATTGATACTGGATGGCGTTGGTATCTTGGAACTCATCGACGAGGATATGGCGAAACCGTTGCTGATAATGCTGGCGGATCTCTTGGTTTTGCTTCAGCAGTTCAAAGCTACGCAGCAGAATCTCCGCAAAATCGACCAGACCCGCACGGTCACACATCTCTTGATAGGCAGCATAAATTTTAATCAGGGTTTCAAGATTAAAATCACCGCCATGATGTAAATGCTGTGGCCGTTCGCCTTCATCTTTACGACCATTGATAAACCACTGCACTTGTTTGGGCGCCCAATGTTTTTCGTCTAAATTCAGTGCTTTCAGTACGCGGCGAACTAAACGGTACTGATCGTCTGAGTCAATAATCTGAAAGCCTTGCGGCAGATTGGCTTCGGCAAAATGTGCGCGTAACATGCGGTGCGACAGGCCATGGAAGGTGCCCATCCATAAATTATTTAGGCTAACGCCAATGGTCTGCTCGATGCGGCTGCGCATTTCTTGCGCGGCTTTATTGGTAAAGGTAACCGCTAATAAGCTAAACGGTGCCACGCGTTCGACCTGCATTAACCACGCGAGTCGGTGCACCAATACCCGCGTTTTGCCAGAGCCCGCCCCTGCGAGGATCAACATGTGTTCACTGGGAGCGGCGACGGCATCACGCTGCTTATCGTTTAAACCATCGAGTAAAAAAGAAACGTCCATTTGCGCAACCTATGGATAAATTTACAGTCATTATATCACTGTTATACGAGGGCGGTCAGCTCGGCAATGTCACGGATTTCCAGATGAGGCAGCAGTGTGAGGCGCTGGCGAAGTTTAGCATCATGCCTAATCGGCTGCGGTTCTATCGCATGCAGACTATCACTGGCATCTGCCATGCAGCTCTCTGGATGTGGCTGAACCGGCTGATGCAGCCAGGCTGCGCTAAAACCGGCATGCAGTGCGCCTTGCACATCGGCAACAGGATGATCTCCAACATGCAAAATATGCGCAGGCTCGATGTTGAGCACGGCGGCAGCGCGCTGAAATAAATCAGCGCTGGGCTTCATCTTGCCATCGGGGCCTGCGCGAAGCGATGCGCGAAACAAATGAGCAATGCCCATTTTTGCGATATCGGCATTGCCGTTGCTGATAGCAATGAGTGGGAAGCGGGCGGCCAATGCCTCTAGGTTGCGCACCATAGCGGCGGACAAGCGGATATCGGTGCGATAACGCAGAAATGTCGTTAATGCCAATTCGGCAATGTCTGCCGCTGCGCAGTGGCTTTGACCAAAATCATGCTGCAGGCCATATTCCAGCGCCGCCAAGCGCCATTGACTGATGTCATGCCGCAATTGAGGTTGCTCTCGCGCCAGTTGTCGACGAATCTGAAACCAATAGTCAGCACTAATCAGTGGCTGTCCTGGTAGTTGTTGTTGTAAACACAGCTGCATGGCTCGTTCAGCACGCGCAATGATGGGGTGGTTGGCGTATAAGGTATCATCAAGATCAAAGCTGAGTGCTTTGATCTCGGGCATAGGTTTATAACAAATCATGATTTGTCCTCATCGCGGTCGACATCGAACTCAACCGCGGAGTCATAGCTCGACGTTGGTGTTCTAGTACGGGCGCGCGGATGACTTTGATCGTAAATTTTTGCCAAATGCTGGAAATCTAAATGGGTATATATTTGCGTGGTGCTCAAATTGGCATGACCGAGCAATTCTTGCACCGCACGTAAATCTGAGCTCGACTCCAGCAAATGACTGGCAAAAGAGTGGCGGAGCATATGCGGGTGCAAGGGTTGACCGGGTAAATGTTGGTCGGCCCATTGCTGCACACGATGCCGCACATGACGACTACTAATACGCCGTTTTTGTTGGCTCAAAAACAGTGCTGGTTCCGCCGGATCGGCCAATAGCTGTGACCGTTGCTGCAGATAAAGCTGTAAAGCGTGTTTCGCCTGCCGGCCAATCGGTAAGAGCCGCTCTTTATTACCTTTACCGCGGACACGACATTGCGCTGCCGCCAGATCGACATCCGCCAGATCAAGCCCAACCAATTCCGCCAGACGTAAACCTGATGAATAAAATAACTCGACAATCGCGTGATCGCGGTACTGCAACACATCATCACTGGGTTCGACATCCAATAATGCAGTCGCGGCATCCACATCAATATTTTTCGGCAACGTACGACCAGTCTTGGCGGTTTTAAGGCTATGTGTCGGATTCACTGTGATGGCGTTTTGCTGCAGCAAATAACGATACAAAGCGCGAACCGCGGCACGGCGCAGTGCCAAGCTGCGCGGTTTAAGCTGGTGACGCTGTGAAGATAGTGCGCTTTGCAGCTGCTCGGCGTTGTAGCTGCACCAATCTGCATCGCTGGGCAACAACGCCACTAAGGCGGCAAGTTGCAGCTGATAGCTTTCACAGGTGGCCAAGCTGTAGCCGCGAACATGGGCTAAATAGGCAATAAATTCATCGATCAACTGCAAATTTTTACTAGGCGCATCGGTTGACGCTGCGCCTACCGCAGAGTTAGAGCTGGATTTGACCGTCATACACATGTTCTGCTGGCCCGGTCATTTTGACGGGCTGACCAGGACCATTCCAGCGGATCTGTAGACTGCCACCGGGCAGGTCCACTTTCACATTTGATTGCAGTTGTTTTTGCAACTGGCCCACCACGACCGCCGCACAAGCGCCGGTGCCGCACGCCTGTGTTTCGCCAGCACCTCGTTCCCATACGCGGAGGCGAATATAGCCACTATCCACCACTTGCATGAAACCAATATTGGCACGCTCAGGAAAACGCTCGTGCACCTCAAAAATAGGACCCCAATGCGTCACGGGAGCTTGCGTAACATCAGCCACCGTGATCACCGCGTGTGGGTTACCCATAGAGACCACTCCACACAACGTCGTGGCATCTTGGGCATGCAGCAGGTAATTCAATTCCTGCTTCTGCGCCTTGAATGGCACCTTGGCAGGCTCCAGTTGTGGAACACCCATATTGACGGTGACTTGGCCATCGGGTTCGACATAGAGCACAATTTTGCCGGACTTGGTACTGACAGCAATTTTACTTTTATGTGTCAGGCCCCGATAGCGGACAAATTTGGCAAAACAGCGAGCACCATTGCCGCATTGCTCCACTTCAGAACCATCGGCGTTAAAAATACGATAGTGAAAATCCAAATCAGGATCATAAGGTGGTTCCACCATCAGCAGTTGGTCAAAACCAATGCCGGTGTGGCGGCAGGCCAGTGCTTTAATTTGTGGTTTGGTTAAAAACACATTCTGGCTGACGGCATCCACCATCATAAAATCATTGCCAAGCCCATGCATTTTAGAAAATTGCAGTAGCAGGCCTGGTTTGTCTTTCGTTGGCTGCATCATTCAGGGATCCGCTGTTCACCGCGCCATAAATCGGCCCATTCCTCACGAGCACGCACCACAAATGCTTGGTTGCCATCGACTACAATTTCGGCGGCACGACGGCGGCTGTTGTAGTTAGAGCTCATGGTAAAGCCATAAGCCCCGGCTGAGCGCACCGCTAATAAATCGCCTGCCGCAATGGCCAGCTGGCGATCTTTCCCCAAGAAATCGCTGGTTTCACAAACCGGCCCCACCACATCATACAGTGCGCTGGGCTGCATAGGCTGGCGGTTTACGGGAATAATATCCATCCAAGCACTGTACAGCGCGGGGCGAATCAAATCGTTCATACCCGCATCGACAATGGCAAAGTTTTTCTCATCCCCAGGCTTTAAAAATTCGACCTTGGTCAATAACACGCCAGCGTTGGCCATGATGGCGCGACCTGGTTCAAAAATCAGCGTCAGCTGCGGGTAATTTTGCAGTCGGGCAATTACTTCCGCGGCATATTCGCTCGGATGTGGTGGTGTTTCATCGCGATAAGTCACACCAAGACCACCACCAATATCAATATGTTGCAAATGAATATCTAAATCGGCCAAGGTATCAACCAAGCGTAATAACTTATCCAATGCATCCAAAAATGGTTGGGTTTCGGTAAGTTGCGAGCCGATATGACAGTCCACTCCAATCACGCGCAAATGGCTTTGTGCCGCGGCAACCTGATATAGGCGAGGCGCATCGCTAATATCGATGCCAAATTTGTTGGCTTTTAAACCGGTGGAAATATAAGGATGGGTTTTAGCATCGATATCTGGATTGACCCGAATAGAAATCGGGGCAATTTGTTGACGGGCGGAGGCCACCGCCTGAATGCGATGCAATTCGGCTTCAGATTCGACATTAAAGCACTTGATCCCCGCCGCGAGCGCAAAACTAATCTCTTCTTCAGTTTTCGCCACGCCGGAAAAGACCACTTTACTGGCATCACCACCGGCCGCCAAGACACGACGTAGTTCACCTTCCGAGACAATATCAAAACCGCAACCTTGCCGTGCCAAAATATTTAACAGGGCAATGTTGCTATTGGCTTTAACCGCATAGCACACCAGATGTGGCTGAGAGCCTGCAGCGGCAGCGAAGGCTTGATAATGACGTTCAATCGTAGCACGAGAATAGACATAGGTTGGGGTGCCAAATTGCGCAGCGATGGTGCTTAACGCTACACCTTCTGCATGCAATTGTTCATCACGATAATTAAAAAAGTCCACGACTTAACCCTCTTGTGCTGTATTTGCGGCCGCTTGCATGACAAGCGTTGGTTGCGCTGGCTGACCGGTGGTGCGATCAGCGCTGCTGTCCGCATGCGGTGCTGTATTTTCTTCGACGCTATTCACAGTACTGTTGCCGGCATCGCGGTCGGAACTGTGAGGTACGCTTTGTTCATGTCGATCAGTTGCAACCGGCGTTTTGGTTGCTGGCAACGTTTGATTTTGTGGCGCGGTTTTAGGGGCGGCGGGTAATGTCAGTGGTCCTTTTTGCCCACAACCGAACAAGGCCACAGCCATGATGAGCAGCAGCGTCAGCCGGTACATCTGACTTAGCTTTTGTCTGATTCGCATCGTTTTTATTTCAATAATTATTTTGCGCTCTATAATCGCATCCTTAGCCGTAAAAGCAAACAGGGGAAACCAATGAAAGACGTAGAATATGATGCATTAAGTGATGCCACATTGCTCGCGGTGGAAGAAGCGGTGGAAGTCTTGGATTTGGACTTGGATTACGAAAACCATGGTGGCTTGCTCAGTATCGAATTCCCAGACCGTAGCAAAGTGATTATCAATAAACAGGAACCTCTGCAGCAAATTTGGGTGGCGACTAAATTTAATGGTCATCATTTTGAGTGGCGCGAACAGCAGTGGATTGACAACCGCTCTGGCATTGAATTTTGGGCACTGTTAAGTGACGCTTTTACCCGCCAAGCGGGAGTACCCATTGTACTAAAAGCGCCTGCAGCGTAATGGCTGTAAGTACGAGCATTTATCTTGCGAAACGGCGCCGTCGCTGTGATTGACCTTATAGTTTGTGGCGACTAGGACGTTGCGAATGCTAAGTGGCGAAATTCTTTGCCAATAGTACCTGAGGTAAAAGCGGTGTCACTGTTCGGCACTGTAGGGCCACGCTGGTGGTTTAGGCTGGCACTTGCTTGATAGTTTGAGAAAAAATCGCTGCGCGAAATTGGAGTGAAAAATGTTACCTTTTGTTGATGTAAAACCGGATGGCGATGTCAAAGCCGCGGTGATTTGGTTGCACGGATTAGGGGATTCTGGCCATGGTTTTGCGCCTATCGTGCCTGAGCTGCGTTTACCCAAAGGCCATGGTATTCGGTTTTTATTTCCCCATGCGCCAGAACGACCAGTGACGATCAACGGCGGTATGCGCATGCGCGCATGGTATGACATCAAAACCATGGATTTAGCTCAGCGCGCGGATGAAGAAGGTGTCCGTGCGTCAGCGCAGGCTGTACAAACACTGATGGATCATTTAATTCAAACTGGATTGGCGCCAGAAGCCATTATGTTGGCTGGCTTTAGCCAAGGTGGCGTGATTGCACTGCATTTATTACCGCGTTTGCCTTACAAAATTGCCGGCTGTATGGCGTTATCGACCTATATGTGTGTGCCGGATAAACTAAGTGCTGAGGCCGTGACGCTGAACAAGAACACGCCGATTTTAGTTGCACATGGCAGTCATGATCCGGTGGTACCCATGCAGGCTGGTCAGGCGGCATTCAACAGCTTAAAATACGCCGGTTTTCAGCCGCGTTGGTTGCAATATCGGATGGAGCATTCGGTCTGTGCGCAGGAAGTGGATGATCTGAGCCGTTTTATTCAGCAACAGTTGCTGCCAGCTGCGGCTGATGAATAGAGCAGCACCACCACATGGGTTGTGCTGATGCTTGCTTGGTGGTTGGCACTCATGTCCGGCGGCGGCATCTGCTATTGAACGATGTGACATAGAGTTTATGGTTTGGCTGTAAAAAGTGAGATGGTATTGTCAGTAAATCAAGAGTCATCAAAGCAAGCAAAAATAACCGTGCAAGTTCGTTTGCAGCGCCCGCAAACGTCTGACGCTACGGATCTCGATCGCTTGATGACTGATGAGGCAAATACGGATCCTGAGCTTACCGTTTGGGACTGGACGAAGATTCGTCGCGTCTTAGCATTCACGTTCTTTATCATCAGCTTCGGTAGTGTGACCGGTTGGATATTGCTGCGATCCGCATCATCTGATGTCGAGGGTTCGCCAGCGTTGCAGGCATCACCAACGCAAGCATCGGTAGCCTCGTCGGCAATAACATCCACCGCCACTCTCGAATCAGCCGCGCCAGCTAAGGTTGCCACTGCCGATGATGCTGTGCTTGATGAAAGCGCTGCGCTAAGTGAAAACGCGATGCTAAGTGAAAACGCTACGCTAAGTGAAAACGCGGCTCAAAGTGAAGACCTACCACTCACGGCTGACGAGGCGATAGGTGAACATCCATTTCGCACTGAAAACATAGCGAGCACACCAGAACACATGTCCGTCATTCAGCGTAGTGAAGCGCAAATCCCTGTTGCTGTGACCGATATCGACCGCACCGAAGCGCCGCAACCAGGTTTTCGCCGCGTAGTTTTAACAGCCAGCATGGAGCGGCTCGAGCCAGGCGCAGATCTTGGAGAACAAGTTAAAGGCGATATTGCGCGGCTGTATTTTTTTACGGAGCTCGAAGGTTTTGCCGGGCAAGTGGTGAAGCATCGTTGGTTTTATCAACAGCAACTGCAAACCGAAGCAACCTTAACCATCGAAGATACGCCTTGGCGGACCTATAGTGAAAAGTGGTTGCCTGCCGAACAACGGGGAGCCTGGCATATTGAGGTGGTGGATGTAAAGGATAAGGTGTTGCTACGCCGCGACTTTTACTATCAATAACGGCTATAATTGCGCTCATTGCTGGCGTATCACACAAGGTTTTTATGCAACAACTACGGATCGCGACGCGCAAAAGTGCGCTTGCGTTATGGCAAGCAGAATTTGTTAAAGCGCAATTAGAACATTTCCATCCTGGTCTGGTGGTCGAATTGGTGCCAATGTCAACGCAAGGCGATCGCATTTTAGATACACCGCTGGCAAAAATTGGTGGTAAAGGTTTATTCGTCAAAGAGTTAGAGGCTGCCATTTTAGATGGGCGAGCCGATATTGCCGTGCATAGTATGAAAGATGTGCCGGTGGAATTTCCGCAAGGTTTAATGTTGCACACGATTTGCCAGCGCGAAGATCCCCGCGATGCATTTGTATCCAATCGTTATCAAGCCTTGGATGATTTGCCTGCGGGTGCTGTAGTTGGTACCTCGAGTTTACGTCGTCAATGCCAGCTCAAAGCCCTGCGGCCTGATTTAACCATCCGTGATTTGCGCGGTAATGTTAATACGAGGCTTGCCAAATTGGACGCGGGTGAATATGACGCCATTATCCTAGCCGCCGCAGGATTGTTGCGACTGGGTTTTGCTGAACGAATTCAGCAATGGCTGAGTGTGGAGCAAAGTTTGCCTGCCAATGGCCAAGGGGCTGTAGGTATTGAATGTCGCACCGATGATGTGCAAGTGCATGCTTTATTGGCCCCGCTGGAGCACAATCCAACGCGGGTGGCAGTCTTGGCGGAACGAGCGATGAATCGGGCGCTACAAGGTGGTTGCCAAGTTCCTATTGGTGCGTACGCCGAACTTGAGGGCGATACTTTATGGCTGCGAGGTTTGGTGGGGCAACTTGATGGTCAGCGGATTTTAACGGCTGAATGCCGTGGCCCAGCCAGCTCATTCGAACAACTAGGAACGGCGTTAGCGCAGCAATTAATTGCCCAAGGCGCTGATGAAATACTGAATGCTGTGTATGGTCAATCCACGCTATGAAAACGTTGGCCGCAGGGATTGCTAACGAGGATAGTGACGTTGGCCAGGCACAGGAGCATGCTGAACCTTGGCGAGTGCTGATCACCCGCCCTGCCGGCAAAGCGGATAATTTGCTCGCCAGTTTGGATGATGTTGGCGTGCCTTATGTCTATCAACCCTTGATCACCACACAGCAGGTGAGCATCAAAGCGCGCGATTTACGCGTATTGGCATCGGCCGATTACATCATTTTTGTTAGTGTCTGTGCGGTTAGTTGTTTGGCGGCGCAGATGGATGTGTCAAGTCTGACCGCGCCACTGTTTGCGGTTGGCACCACGACTGCTTCTGTATTACAACGCCAGAGCGGTCATGCGGTGATAGCACCATTGGATCAGCGCAGCGAAGGTTTATTAGCCTTGCCTGAGCTATCCCTCGAACAGGTGCAAGACAAGCATGTGGTCATTATTCGTGGTAATGCCGGACGTGAGCTGATCAAACAAGGCTTACGCAGTCGTGGCGCGAAAGTCAGTTACGTACAGAGTTATTCCCGAGTACCATTGCCATTTGATGGTTTGATGTTGTCTGACCAGTGGCGTCAACAATCGATTCAAGGTATCGTAGTCACCAGTAATGAGATCCTGAACCTGTTGTTCCAACTGGTGCCCGCATCGGAGCATCATTGGTTGCAACAACGGCATTGGATAGTGGTGAGTCCTCGTATGCAAGAGTCGGCATTAGCCGCTGGCATCCCTGCGGCACATATCCATCAAGCCGCCAGTGCCAATGATCATGCATTGTTAGAGGCGATTTGTCAGTTAAGAAGGAAATTTGATGAGCGAAGCTAGTTCAGGTGCGACAACGTCATTGACGGCTGTGTCAGCTCCCTCAGTGACCACCTCAAAAACCAGCACATTTTTTGCTGCATCTGCGTTGGTGGTCGCGTTAGCAAGCGCGGCGGGTATGGCGTGGATGTGGTATCAATGGCAACCCCAATGGCAAGTCATGCAGCAACAACAGCGGCAGCTCGAGCAGCAACAGCAACAATCATCGAATGTTATGCTACAAAAACACGATGCATTACAGCAGTTTATGCAGCAGCAGTTGACGGATGTCGTCAAGGATTGGCAAGAAAAGCAGCAAGCGCAAGCTGAACGTCAACAAACTGACTTAGCCGCGCTTCGTCAGATGGTGGAACAGCAAAGTGGCAATGTGAAAGGATGGCAGCTACTAGAAGCTGACTACTTCCTACGTTTGGCTGAACAAAAGTTGTTTTTAGAGCAAAATGTGGGCAGTACACTGCAACTGCTTGAACTGGCAGAAAAACGCTTAAAGTTGTTGCAAGAGCCAAGCTTGGTGGTGATCCGTGAGGCGATCAATGCGGATAAACGTATGCTGGCGGAACTGAATACGCCAGATATGCATCAGCTGCATCTAACCCTATCTAACTTACGGCAGCAAAGTTTATTACTGCCGTTACGACAATCCGAGCGTGCAATAACGACGGAAGACGAACAAGACGTGACCGAGGATGCTGCTGATTGGCGGCAGAATTTAGCCCATTATTGGCACTCGTTTTGGCAAGGTTTGGTCAAGGTTCGTGCTAGCTTGCCTGAGGATGGGGTGAGTTTGACGGCAGAACAACAGATCAGTGTCCGAAATACCTTAATGCAGCAATTGCTGTTAGCGGAGCTTGCGGCCATGCAGCATAACCAAGCGGTTTATGCGGCTGCGATTCAACAAAGCGCAGATAGTCTGCAGCGCTACTTTGCCGCCACCGAGCCCTTAGTTCAGCAAATGGCCGATGATTTGGTGCTGTTATCCGCACTGCAGGTCAGCTTGCCTCAACTCGCGCCATTGAAAAGCCCCGAAGTATTTGCCGATTACCAAAAAGGCTTGGTGACATCGGAGTCTACGTTATGATGCGTATCGCATTATTGTTGCTGATATTGATAGTTGCCATGTTGTTGGGGCCTATATTGGCTAACCACCCAGGCTATGTCATGTTGGTGGTCGGTGGCATTACCATCGAAGCGACCTTAGTTTCGGTCTTTTTTATGGTCGGATTGGCGTGGGGCAGCCTTTGGTTATTGAAAACATTGCTGACCAAATTGTTCCACTTACCCAAGGTTTCCTTTAGTTTTCTGCGCTCGCGCCAACGCCGTCGTGCCATGCAAGCGCTAGAGGACGCGCAGTTCGCCTATGTTCGTGGTGATTGGAGTGCGGCATCAGAGCGTTTTAGTCTTGCTCAGACCAAGTTAACACTGGATCCCCTTCAAGCGGCAATGGCAAGCTACGCCGCACTGCATTGCAACCATGGCCAGCTCGCACTTTCGATTGCATTGGCGCAGGATAAAAACCAGATCCGGTCTTTACGTCTTCAGGCCGATGTGTATATGAAGTTACAGCAACCGCAGCAGGTTGTCGCGCTGTTACAGCCAACATTTGCTGATGGTTGTCGTGACACTGGGCTGGCGGAAGTCTTTCTGATGGCGCTACGAGATAGCCAGATGTGGCAACTGTTGCTGGACAATATCCAAACGAGTTTGCAGCAGAAATGGTTCTCGCGTGAGCAATGGCAACAACTGCGTTTTGCCTTTTATCCTTATGCACTGCAAGGGCTTGCGCAACAAGGCCATGCGGAGACTGAAGCAGCAAGCTGGCAATCATTACCTGCGAAAGAGCGAAAATCAACAGCTGCGCAATTGGGGCAGGTGTGGGTGTTGGCACTGCAAGGTCAAACCGCAGATGCCGAGCAGAAGCTTCTCAGCTGGCTAACCTTGGATCAGGTGGCCTCTGTCTGGCCTGTGCTATGCCAGATCCCGCTTGGCACAGCGGTCGTGCAGTTGCGCAAGCAGGCGCAGCAGTGGTTAAAAGAGCAGGGTAATCATGGTTATGGCTATGCCGTCATGGCCTATTGTGCCCAGCAAGAAGGTGAAACTGAGGTTGCTCGGCAGGCATGGCAAAAAGCGATCAGCTTTCAACCCGCGTTAAAGTCGTCGACATGGTCAGCCCTCGCATAAACAACTTTCTTTTTGGCTCATTCTCTTATCCTTCCTCATCATGATGGCCGCTAAAACACATAACGTGTTTCGGCGGCCTCGTAATTTTATGTGTATCCAGATGTTACCTAACCTCATTGGGCGGCTCATTCGTCAACCACATTGAAGTTAATGCGTTCAGTACTTACCGTGATTTGGCGAGCGGACGGCTGCGTCGTGACGGGGGGGACATCGAGGGTGGCAGTGAGTGGTCATGCGCAATCATAACCATGGATTAAGCATGCATTTTTTAACTTTTGCAGAGATGTTCAAGGCGCTTAGTCTTAGCTGGCGCTGGGCGGGCATTATGCTGGGTGTGATATCGATTATAAAATTTGCTTGATCTGATGGGCGAGCGCAGAATTTTGCGTCACTGCAGCGTCAAGCAATGCTTTACCTCGGGCTCGTGCCGTCGCTTCGGTTGACAGCAATAACTTGGTACCTAGCCAGGCTTGAACGACGGGGTCTTGCTGTTGTAATAGGTAGTTTTCCCACTGTGGATCTGTGGTTGCGAGGATTTGCTGCGCGCGGCGATCACCATTTTTTGCGGCCAAGGTCCACCAAAATTCAGGGTCATGACTTGGCGAGACTTGCGCTATGCGCTGTACAGACACTTTATCATGCCAAGATTTACTCAGGCGATATAAGCCTGGCGCAGTTTTGCCGATATCGAGGTGAAAGCCAAGTTGTAATCCTTTGGTGCTTCCGTCATTGCTTCGACGTAATATTTTGGTCACTCTGCCTTTGTTATTCACTTCAACTTTGGCCCAGCCATCAAAATTGTCTATTTTGATATCTCTTAACTCTGGAGATGTGAACAACTCATTGGGAAGTTTGCCAATAATCAGTGGCAATGACTCATTTGCTTCAAGCTCAATTGGGCTGTTTAACTGCAACATATACAACAAACTACCCATTATTTCTTGGTGTTTCGCCGAATCTGCGCTGGCAAGTTCCCATAATTTGCTGCGCGTTAAAATCCGGCGAACCGCCTGATGTTCAATCCGGCCTACGCTGAAACGAAGTTGGAGTTTTTGAATGGTTTTTTGCGCATTAGGTTCATAACGCCACTGCTTTACCGCGGCAATCGCCGCCTTCTCAAATACACCTTCGGGGAACGAATCGATCGTATCCACGACTTCAACCTCGCCAGCTTCGTTGACAAGAGCACGTAAACTAACATAGCCGAACTGCCGATTGTTGCTTGCCTTAAGTGGGTATATTGGCTCCGCGATGCTGACGAGGGCGCGATATTGCGAAACATCGGGTTCTGAACGTTGCTTGTTGATCACCACGGCATCGGTCAAACGCTGGAAAATCTCGTCTGCTTGCTGGCGTTGTTCAGGGCTGAGATTTTGACTGAAACTGGCAATCAGGGCTGGAGCATCTTGGTGCTCGAGGTGAGCGGCTAGCTGCATATACGCCAGCGCTTTCACCGAATCGGCTTTCATGCCGTTGCCGTTGAGAGCCATGGCGGCAAGGTTATAGGCCGCTTGTGCATTGCCAAGTGGCAAAAGCTCGCTAAATTCATAATGGGCTTTGGTGTAGTCGCCATTTTCATATGCATAAAGGCCGATTAAAAAATCAGCTTTTGCCACCCCGACGGTGCAACATATGAACAACAGCAACCAACGCACGATCATGACAACTCATCAACTCAGGAAAAATAAAAAGACACCTTAGCTTAACAGTCAACACGAAAATTGCAATTGTATAATAGTTGTAATTTGTTTGTTTTTGCTAAAATCCGTGCAGCGGCGGCACATCGCCAGCCAGCCGTTGACACTGGGGTCACAAGGCTGGTCCGCATCAGAATGACACATGAATAGTGTTAACTTGCTGATTGTAAACGAGCTAGTAACTCACCTTCGATGGGCATAGGTTTGCCGCTGCGTTGATCCAAACAGACAAAGGTAATTGCTGCATCGGCAATAAGCTGATCGGTTCCCGCCAATTTAATTTGTTGCTGGATGACGGCACTTTTGCCACCAAATTTGGCAAATTCAGTGTGAATGACGAGTTCCTGACCTATGGTCGCAGCCTGCCGGTAGTTGATGTTGATATTAACAATGACCCACGCTAAATGATGCGCTTCAAACCACGCCACGTCACCGCGCTCTTCCAGATAACACCAACGCGCTTCTTCCAGAAACTCTAAATAGCGGGCATTGTTAACATGTTGATAAACATCTAAATGATAACCTCGGACTTTAATACTGGTTTGATGTGGCATGATAATTTCACTGGTATGACCTCGAGACTGCTATTGTGCCTGAGGTCGGTATGGACTGCAACGGCGCTGGTTTTGCCACCCGTACCACTGAGTGGGCGGCGACACCATGAATAGCTGGGATAGTCCGATGAACACCTGGCTACGATAGCTTAAATCGATGCACCAAGGTCGACAGCTGTACTGTCATCGCCGATACTTGCTCTACAGCCAGCGCTACACCGTGCATGGCTTCTGTTTCTTCATTCGCCATATCTGCGACTTGACGCACATTGCGAGAGATTTCGTCATTCGCTTGCTTTTGTTCTTGAATAGCATGCCCAATCTGCTGCGTCGCCAGCAGTACGGTGTCGGTTTCTTGCTGAATGATGCGGATGGCATCGGCGGCTTTACGCGTGATATCCATCCCCTGTTGTGCTCGAGCATCATTTTGTTGCATACGAGCCACGGCTTTTTCGGTGTTCTGCAACAATGATGTGACCATGGTCGTGATTTGTGCAGCTGACGCTGTGGTTCGTGCTGCCAAGGTTCGAACCTCGTCAGCGACGACGGCAAAGCCTCGACCTTGCTCCCCGGCGCGAGCCGCTTCTATGGCGGCATTTAATGCCAACAAATTGGTTTGGTCGGCCACCGCGTGGATCACCGTCACAATATTGTTAATTTCAGTCATTTCGTTGCCAAGTTTGGCAATTTCATCACTGGCTTTGGCAATCTCATCGGCAATAGTGTGCATTTCTTCGCTGGCATGAAGAACCTGTTGCCCACTGCCTTGGGCTGCAGCGCCGGCGGCTTTGGCCTTGATTTCTACTTCATGCGATGCATGCGCCATGCCACTCATGGTGGTGGCCATTTCTTCGACCGCAGCGGACATGGACTCAGTTGACGCCGCTTGTTCGAGCATTTGTTGTTCCACTTGATGTGCGACCGTATGCAGTTCCTCCGATGCGGCGGCGACCGTATCAATGCTGCTTTGCAGGGATGAGACGATCTCAAGTAGATTTTGATGCATGCGATAAACGGCGCTGGTGGTACTGCCGATTTCATCTTGTGCAAATTCGGTTTGCGGCCATCGTACCGTTAAATCACCATCTGCGATGCGGGTGGCAACATGGGAAACCTGCCGTAAACGTTCGACCAACCGGGCGGCAAAACTATGAAATAGCCAAAGCATTAAAGCAATCACAACCACGGCGGCCACCAAACTGGCTTTAAACGCAAACGCTGTTTGTGCCATCCCTGCCTTTACATCGTGATGAGTTTGTTGCCGTAGGCGTTCTAAGGTTTGATTCAGCTGTTCGATGAGCGTGTTAACTTGGATAAACACTGGGTGTGTTAATGCAGTATGGGTTTCAATACTATTGCTACTAAGTTGCTGCCGAAGTTGTCTCAAATTCGCGAATAACGCAGTTTTATCAAGCAGAATATCCTTGAGTTCGCCTTGCTGCATCGCACTGCTTTGTTCCAGCTGTTCACTTTCTTGTTCGAGTTGTGTCACCGCCGCGTCAAGCTCTTGCAAGTAGTGTTGCCGTTTCGAGCCATCATTGATGGCTAAATAGAGAGCTTGGGTGCTGAGCAGTAATTGAGCTCGGGTTTCTTCCATCGCCTCCAATGCCTGTGCATCTTTCACCGCGACGTTGTGAAAACTGCGGCTGATGCTGGTGAGTTCATATAACAAAAACGCCGAAAGCACAAAACAAAGACAGCCGGATGCAAATGCCAATAACGTTAATTTTGTTTTCACAGATGCATGATTCAACATAAATTCCTCGACAACGTAATACAAAATGCAGATGCTTATTTGCAGCATGAGGTTCGCAAGGGTCGCGTACGGCGACAAATGGCTAAGTTCGGTCGATACGTGGGTTACCAGTCACTGCGTTCTGAATGAACGACGACGCGCCAAATGGACACAAACCAGTGACAGCACGCGCATGTGATAGTAACGCGTACGACTTCACAATAGCTGCCGTTAGATGGCTGATTTAACTATGTCGCATAATGTTGAAGATGCCAGTCATATCGTGAGGATATTTTGCTCGGTGTAGGGTGTTGACAGTGAGGAGGCTCAATACATCTCCTGTGGTGGCAGCGATGAAAACAGGCAATACACTAGACAATGTAACGTATTGAAATACCAAGTTCTGGTTCGTTGAACGAGGCATTGAGCACCGCGATATATCCATGTGCAATCAGGCCTATGGATGCACGCAAGCTCATGAAATAGACAGCATGAACAACGGCAGCCATCAATACTGAGCAAACAACAATCAACCTCAGTATTTATGCTGCCGAGTTAGATGGTCAGTCAAGCCAGCTTAAATAGCTCACAGCGGGATGTGTTATAGCCAGGCAAAGGCATCGGCAAACATGTGTTCAGGTTTGGCGCCTTGCGCCATAAATGCATCGCGTAATACTTTCACCATCGCAAAAGGACCGGCGATATAAATATCAAACCCAGATAAATCGGCATGATCGTGCAGTACAGCTTCGTGCACTAAACCCGTTCGTTGTCCTGTAGCCGCATCTTGTTGTACTACCCAAGTGACTTGGCGTTGCTGTTGCTGCCATGCCGCTAGTTCGGCGGTATGATAGGCTGCACTTGGTTGACGGAGCCCCCAATACAACTGAACGTGGCGTTTGGGCTGGGTGAGCGCGATCGCTTGCGCAATGCTCCAGGCATAAGAAAAACCGGTACCGCCGGCCACCAAAAGTATCGGGCGATCACTATCTTGCCGCCAATAGGCTTCACCCAGCCCAACTTGGGCTAAAATCGGTTTTTGGGCAGTAAAGTGTTCTTGCAGGTGTGCCAATGCTTGGCTGGCATAGTTGTCGGTGACGGCACTGCCAATATGCAGTTCGAGTTGTTGCTGTTGCGGGCAGGCCGCAATCGAAAATGGTCGCTTGTCATTGTCGGCGAGGAAAATTTGTAAGTACTGCCCGGCCTTAAACTGCACCGGCTCTTGCGGTGTTAAAATCACTTGTGTCACGGTGGGCGTCAGCGCTTTAAGGGATTGCACAGTACACAACACTTTATCGCTAGCTAAGATGGGCGCATTCATGGCGAAAACTCTTGGTTAAAGGTTAAGGAGCGACCGAACTATATGCATCATTTATATTAACCATCTGTAATATCTGGTTATTCATGACGGTCGGCTCGGACAAAAGGGTGATGTAATTCAATATCGCTGGTTGCGTAAGCCTGACAGCAGTATACATAACTGCTTGGTGTCTGACTAAGTAATGCATGTGCGGCGGCCGCATAAACAAACTGACCGGATTTTAGCCGACAAACACAAGCGCCACAAATACCTTGTTGGCATCGAAAGGGCAAGTCGACACCTTGTCGCTGCGCAGCTTCGAGGAGTGTTTCATTGGCTCCTGCGGTAAATTCGATCGCGGCTGGCGCGATATGGATACGAAAAGACATGGCTGCTCTCGTTCAACTTGCGTTAGCATCTCGTTAAAATAGTGCCGTCGGCTATGACGGCACCGGTATTGTTAGCTTTATGAGCTTTGATGGCGTTCTGCCATGCGTGTTCGTCGTTTATTTGGCTTTGGGTAGCGGTATACCGTAGCGTTGCCAGTTTGCATCAACTTTCTGTTTAATGTCATCCCGCATTTGAATGGGCTCACCCCATTCACGATTGGTTTCGCCGGGCCATTTATTGGTGGCATCCATCCCCATTTTAGATCCAAGTCCCGATACCGGTGAGGCAAAGTCCAAATAATCAATCGGGGTGTGCTCAATCATGGTGGTATCGCGGGCTGGATCCATCCGTGTGGTGATGGCCCAAATGACATCATTCCAATCGCGTGCATTGATATCATCGTCACACACGATAACAAATTTCGTGTACATAAACTGGCGCAGGAATGACCAAACCCCCATCATCACGCGCTTCGCGTGGCCCGGATATTGTTTTTTCATGGTGACGACGGCGAGCCGATAGGAACACCCTTCTGGCGGCAAGTAAAAATCCACAATCTCGGGGAACTGTTTTTGTAAAATAGGCACAAATACTTCGTTCAGTGCCACGCCCAGAATGGCGGGTTCATCTGGCGGACGACCGGTATAGGTGCTGTGGTAAATCGGTTGCTCACGATGAGTGATGTGGGTCACCGTAAACACAGGGAAATGATCGACTTCATTGTAGTAACCGGTATGATCGCCGTATGGTCCTTCCGCCGCCATTTCACCTGGCTCGATATAGCCCTCGAGGACAAATTCAGCACTAGCCGGGACTTGCAGATCGCAACTGACACACTGCACCACTTCGGTATTATCACCGCGCAGTAAACCGGCAAATGCGTACTCAGATAAGGTATCTGGCACTGGTGTAACCGCGCCTAAAATAGTGGCGGGATCGGCCCCTAGCGCAACCGCGACAGGGAATCGTTGGCCTGGATGGGCTTTTTGCCACTCTAGAAAGTCCAAAGCGCCGCCACGATGGGATAACCAGCGCATGATCACTTTATTTTTACCTAGCACTTGTTGGCGATAAATGCCTAAATTTTGCCGCTCTTTGTGCGGACCTCGGGTCACCGTTAAACCCCAGGTGATCAGTGGCGCCGCATCGCCTGGCCAGCAGGTCATCACCGGCAGTGCGGTTAAGTCGACCTGATCACCGCTTAATACCACTTGTTGGCAAGGTGCCTTTTTAACCACCTTGGCCGACATATTCAGCACTTGTTTAAAAATCGGTAATTTACTAAACGCGTCTTTCAGGCCCTTCGGTGGCTCCGGCTCCTTTAGAAATGCCAGTAATTTACCTACTTCACGCAGTGCTGCCACATCGGTTTGCCCCATACCCAAAGCCACCCGTTCTGGCGTGCCGAACAAGTTGGCCAGCACGGGAATACTGTGGCCTTTTGGTTTTTCGAATAACAATGCCGGACCACCGGCACGCAATGTGCGATCGGCGATTTCGGTCATCTCTAATACGGGATCAACTTCAACCTTGATGCGATGCAATTGACCACGTTGCTCCAGTTGAGCGATGAAATCTCGTAAATCTTTATATTTCATGACAATCCTGTTCGCACCTGTCGACCCAAGATGCTGGGTCGTGTTGGCGTTATTATACATTTCACGTCTTAGCTAGCTAGACGTGTTGCGTTTGGGTTGAGCCGTTTTCTGTGGGCGTTCAGCGTGAGTTTGCTGGATTGCCATGGCGGCTGACAGTGAAAACGGGTAGGAGCCTTGGGTTGGATTAGTATGAAAGCTAAATTTTTTGAAATCGACATTATGCCAATGGTGTGGGGTGAGGTAAGGCTCCATGGCAGCAACATTACTAGCGTCTAACACTTCTAGGGCAAACGTCGCTTGTCCGCCGCGCTGATGGCTAGGTAAGCTTTGATGCTGATGATCGTAAATCATCACCAAGGCCCACGCTGCCATCATAAAATGACCGCCGACCGACACCGTCAACTGTTGCTGTTTGATTTTACTTACGGCGGCGGGGATCCAATCAAAACCCGCGACGCAATATTTTTCTTCGCGAGGAAGCTGCGATAGGGCACCTAACGCCATCCAATCGGACGCCGCCCAAATAATGCGACTGTCTGGGTAGCGTTGCCGCAGTCGCTGCGTTTGAATGGATGCCGTGTCCTGCTGCCAGTTGGCATGGACAATTTGCCGCAGTGGAACCTGATATTGATGTAAGGCCTGTTGCAGGCCAAGCGCGCGTTGTTCCGCTTCTAAGCCATGCGCCCCGTTCAAGCCGATCACGCCGCCTTTATGCAATTCACGCGGACATAATTCGAGCAAGCGCTGACTCAGTTTGGCGCTTGCCGTGACATTGTCGTGATAGACCTCGGCGAGCCAATAGGGGTATTTTTCCCCTGGGTAGCCAATCTGCTGCCGTTCATGTGGTAAAAAAAGCTGTTCGAGCGTAATGACATGAATAGGGTAGGTTTTTAGCAAATCCATCATGGCAACGCCGCCGCCGGAGTAAATTTGGATAATGGCGTAATCAGGTTGGTGTTGTTGCAAATGCTCTTTCATTAATTGCAGCTGCAGTAAACGATTGCCTCCGCTATGAATGATATGTAGCTGGAGTCCTAAGCTGCGTGCAGCAATCTGTGCCATGGCATCAACTTGGCTAAAAAACGGATCGTCGCTATGTGAAGGACTGATAAATAATACCTTTTTGGCTGCAAGAGTCGCGCTGCTGAATACGCACAGTGACAAGCAGAAAAAGCATGATAGCCAGCACTGGCGGATACTTCGGCTAAAGCTCGTTCGCCGTGTGCTGGTGGCAAATCTCACCTGGCGTGATGCATGCTTTGGTCGTGTAAATAGCAACGCCGCTATGTGGTGATTGACGATCATCATGGCCATCCTTGTTGAGATCCGAAGAAAAGGTGCATAAAAAGAATCATCTAGGCGTTTTATGCCAGAGAAAGTGTGGCTGTAACAGCCCCGTAGTGCAAGTCTGGTTACGGGTTTACTTGGCTGTGGTGGCGTGACCATGGATGAGCTAGTAATTTAACGACCGACTAGGTAGACTGCATACATCACCCAAAGACATCTAGATGTCTTTATCAAGGAGAGGTTATGAAATTAGCAAGTCGCATCATTCACGCCGGACGTGATAAAAAATGGGCGGGTTATAGTGTGAATGTGCCTGTGGTCCGCGCCTCTACGGTGGTGTTTGATAGTATGGCGGAAATGCAACATGCCACAGCCCATCGCGCACAACAGGTGCCCTATTATGGCCGACGGGGCACCCAAACGCATTTTGCCTTTAGTGATGCTATTTGTGCGCTCGAAGGCGGTGCCGGCTGTGCGTTATACCCCAGTGGCGCGGCCGCGATCAGTGGGGCCTTACTGTCGTTTTTACAGGCTGGGGATCATTTATTGATGGTCGACACCGTGTATGAGCCGACCCGAGCGCTCTGTGATCAGTTACTCAAGGGCTATGGGATTGCGACGACCTATTACGATCCGCTGATTGGCGATGGAATTTCGGCGCTTATTCAAGCCAATACCAAGGTTATTTTTTTGGAATCACCGGGTTCTTTGACCATGGAAGTCATGGATGTACCCCGTATCGCGGCGATTGCCCATCAACATGACATTGTGGTGATGCTGGATAATACTTGGGCCTCGCCCATTTTATGCCAGCCCTTTGCCATGGGGGTGGATATTTCGATTCAAGCGGCCACCAAATATATTGTGGGCCATTCCGATGTGATGCTGGGGATTGCCAGTGCGAGCGCCACACATTGGCCACGGTTGCGTGAGCATAGTTATTTAATGGGGTACTGCGCCTCGGCGGATGATGTTTATTTGGCGGCGCGGGGATTACGTACGCTGGGTGTTCGATTGGCCCAGCACGAAAAAAATGCACTCAGTGTCGCGCGTTGGTTGGCGCAGCAACCTGAAGTGGTGCATGTGCGACATCCTGCGCTGGCGGATTGCCCTGGTCATGCTGAATTTGTCCGCGATTTTAGTGGCAGTAATGGCTTGTTTTCATTTGTTCTACAACCGGCGTCTGCCAGCGCTATTGCGGCCATGGTCGATGGGATGACTTTATTCAAAATGGGGTTTTCCTGGGGAGGCTTTGAAAGTCTGATAGTGGTGAATAGCAATCTACAACGGATCCGCAGCGCCACCCGTTGGCCTTATGCTGGGCCTTTGGTGCGTTTGCATATCGGTTTAGAGGATGTTGATGATTTGATTGCCGATCTCGCCGCAGGATTAGCGCGGTATCGAGCTTATTTATCGAATACTGATAGCTAATTGTCGTGTTGACACAGCCGCAAGCAAGGGCTGTGTCAAACGCGAGTTGAATGGCATAGATCAGTCTTGCGCCAATAAAAAATCATCCAACGGCTGGCCGGTAAGTTTGGGGATCCGTGACAGCACAAACCAGAGCGCCGCCATCAAAATGATCGTGGTTGGCAAGGCGATGACTGGGAAACTAAGTGCCGTCATCTGGCCTATTTCTTCATTATAGGCTGGGGTGCCTGCGGGGCTGACGACCAGATACCGAGCCAGACCATAGTTTAAGGTCGAGGACAGAAAAAACGCGGCTGCGACAATGCGATTGCCCTGCTGCAAGACCTGCACAAAGGCTTGCTCTTGCTGGCGATCCGCCAAGTGTTGCCATAATTTAGGTAAATTCAGCAGTGGCATATTTTCCAGCAAGGTTTTGATCAGCGGGAAGCGGGTGTGATTGCTGAATAACACCAACACACCGATCACGCCCGGCACCATGGCTTCTTTGATGGCAATGTATTTGGGATCAAGTTGTAGTAGGCTAATACCACCGGTTAACAATACGCTGATAATACCAACCACAGAAAAAAAGTTCAGTTTGCCGGACTTTTTGATCTCCCACAGACCAAACCCTATCGGGAAACTTAGCGCCACAATCAGTCCCAGCACAGGCCCCAGACTGCTCTCATCACTGAATTTGGTCAAAATGATGACGGGTAGAATAACGTTAAACAGTAGATTTAAAAACGTACTGGTTTGGCTGGCAGGCGCTTGCGGTGTTGTCATGGTAAACCTTGCTGAATAAAACAGAGCTATGCGAGATGCGACCTTTTAACACAGCTCGTGGCAGGATGCCATGCTTTTCACCTTGGCCTGCGCGTGGGCATAATTTCACGGTGGCTACGTGAGATTGCTGTGCGCCTGGCATGGACATTTGTTATAGGAAGGCGGCGCGCTATCGTTTGTCATTTGATTCGTAACGCATTTTTACAAGGGCCGCATGTTTCGGCACAGTCATCAGCGCAGACATCGCGCATCATCGTCCGACAGCGCTAAGAATCTAGGACTAAATGCAAAGCGTTATCAATTGCATGTGATTGATTTTGTTATTGTTTTTTGTTGTTTTTGACTCGATTTTTCTATCGCGTCCAACTACACTAAGCACTTCTAACACCACTTGTAAAAAGTGCCCCGTGGCACATCAACGTCATCGCGTTGCCCGTGACAGCGGATGCAAACACGGTTCGTGACCGGCAACCCACCTATCGAGGAGACAACTATGCAAGGCCATCCGGCAGTGATTACTGCTCTCAACGACATACTTACCGCTGAGTTAACCTCGATCAATCAGTATTTTTTGCATGCGCGTATCTACAAAAATTGGGGTCTGCAAGCGTTGAATGAGGTCTGCTATAAAAAGTCGATTAAAGATATGAAGCAAGCAGATGCGTTAATTGAGCGCATTTTATTCCTCGAAGGTTTGCCAAATTTGCAAGCCTTAGGCCGGCTCCGCATTGGTGAAGATACCGCCGAAATGTTGCAATGTGACTTGGATTTTCAACACGATCAGTTGCCGCAACTTAAAAGTGCAATTGCCTTGTGTGAAACCGAGCAAGATTACGTAAGTCGTCAATTACTGCTCGATATTCTGCAGTATGAAGAAGAGCACCTCGACTGGATTAACGCACAGCAGTATCAAATCAATGCCATGGGTATTGCCAATTACTTGCAAGCACAACTGCATGACGGAGATGACGAATGAAAGCCAATCAAGCCATTATTGACGCGCTAAATGTATTGCTTGCCAATGAGTTAGCGGCGATGGATCAGTATTTTATCCATTCGCGCATGTATTTGGATTGGGGCCTAACCAAGCTGTATGAGCGTATCGATCATGAAGTGACGGATGAAAAGGCGCATGCGTCGGCCATCATCGAGCGGATTCTGTTTTTGGAAGGTGTGCCGAATATGACGGTACGCGATGCTATTCAAGTGGGGCATGATGTTCCTTCCATGCTGCACAATGATTTACAGGTAGAATACAGTGTTGGGAAGTTACTAAAACAAACCATTGCACTCTGTGAGCAGCAGCAAGATTATGTCACCCGCGCCATGTTGCAAACCTTGCTGGATGATACCGAAAATGATCATGCCCATTGGTTAGAGCAGCAGCTGCGGCAAATTAAAATGTTTGGTTTGCAAAATTATTTGCAGTCACAGCGTTAGCATAAGTTGCACCGAGCTACTTTTAGGTTCGGTGCTTCTGCGTGCTTGCCCACTCGGCATCAGCCGTTAGTTTCTCCATTATACCTCACTACCTATTTGATTTAGATAATGTAATTGAATGTCTGTCTCGCAACCAAATGCGAGCTTGTATGTTTTTTGTGCAGACGAACATCATCACGGCGCTAGAGGCAAACTTCTGCTTGAGTTCGGCCACGAAGTTTGACAGACTTCGGCTTATGCGGGCGTCGTATAATGGTAATACCCCAGCTTCCCAAGCTGGTGCCGTGGGTTCGATTCCCATCGCCCGCTCCACGTTTTCTGCAATATCCCTCCTGTGTTAACTTTTAAATTGTTAACTTTGACATATCCATTGCAAACCGACATGACCTGACGTGCCGCAACGGTGTTCGGTATGAAATGCATTACAGCTTCATTATTGCGTCGTGCATTGCACAGTGTTGCTGGTCATTTTTTGAAATAGCCATCTAAATAGATAAAAGTCTATTTTGTTGCCGGTTTTGTAAGCGAACACTCTTGAGTACCTCGTCAGAACCCGTTAGGGTGAAATGCAGCTGATGAAAAAAACATCGGCGCTTAGGATCTGTACCATCGGCATGGCAGTGATACGAGGAGAGAGGGGATGTCGCAATATACTGCCTTGAGGGCAAACGTAAATTTATTAGGTACGCAGCTGGGTGATACCGTTCGTAACCAGTTAGGTGAGGCAATTTTTCAGCGTATCGAGCAGATCCGATTGTTGGCGAAAGCGGCACGACAGGACACGGGCGAGCAAGAAGTGCAGTTGAAGCAGCTGTTGGCGGAGTTGACCGATGAGGAGATTTTGCCGGTCGCACGAGCCTTTTCGCAATTTTTAAATCTAGCCAACTTGGCGGAGCAGCATCATACCGTCAGTGCGCATGGGCAGCAGTCGATTGAAAAACCCCAGCCACTGCAGGAATTACTCCATTTGTTGCAGCAAAAGTCGATCAGCACGGCACAATTGCAGCAAGCGGTCGCGGAGTTATCGATCGAGTTGGTACTGACCGCGCATCCCACTGAAGTCACCCGACGAACCCTCATCCATAAACTCATGCAAATTGCCGATTGCTTGACGCAATTAGAACAAGAGTCTAGTAGCCATGCTCGGCAGGCGGTCGAAACGCGACTACGCGATTTAATTGCGCAAGCGTGGTATACCAATGAAATTCGTGAGCAGCGCCCAACACCGGTGGATGAAGCAAAATCGGGGTTTGCAGTGATCGAAACCTCACTGTGGCAGGCGGTACCGGCATTTATCCGGGAATTAGAGCATGCCATGTTGCCAGTGCTAGGTCATGGCTTGGCGCTCGATGCAACGCCTATTCGGTTTTCCTCTTGGATGGGCGGCGATCGCGATGGCAATCCATTTGTCACGGCCAAGGTAACCCGGCAAGTTTTATTGCTAAGTCGTTGGAAAGCGGCAGATTTATTTAGTCGAGACTTAGAGCTGCTCGGTAATGAGCTGTCCATGGGATTGGCATCCCCAGAGCTAACAGCGTTGGCGAAAGGGGCGTCGGAGCCTTATCGCCTGGTGCTGAAAAACCTAAAACAGCAATTGATTTATACCCGCGACTGGTTAGAAGAAGCATTAAAACACGATCGCCTACAACGGCCGGATGATTTGATTTGGCACAAGGCGCAGTTACTGGAGCCTTTACTGGTGTGCTATCGCTCCTTGCTGCATTGTGGCATGGATGTGATTGCGCAAGGTCCGCTGTTAGATACTATTCGTCGTGCTTATGCCTTTGGTTTGACCCTATTAAAATTGGATGTGCGGCAAGAATCGGGCCGCCATTGTCAGGTGTTTAGTGAATTAACCCGATATTTGGGGATTGGCGATTATGCGCAGTGGGATGAAGCGGCGCGGCAGGCGTTTTTGCTCAATGAACTCAACAGTAAACGTCCGTTGTTCCCTCGCAAGTGGCAACCCAGTGCCGAAGTGCAGGAAGTCCTCGATACCTGCGAAATTATTGCCAGACATGGCGCCGAAGCCTTATCGACCTATGTGATTTCGATGGCTGGCCAGCCATCGGATGTACTTGCCGTGCAGCTGTTGTTGAAGGATGCCGGTATCGGCTTTGCCATGCGGGTGGCTCCGCTGTTTGAAACCTTGGCCGATTTGACGCGTGCACCGGAATGTATTCGGCAGCTGCTGGCGATTGATTGGTATCGTGGTTACATCCAGGGGCAGCAAGAAGTCATGATTGGTTACTCGGACTCGGCTAAAGATGCTGGTGCTATTGCCGCCGCATGGGCGCAATATAGCGCGCAAGAAGCTTTGGTTGCGATCTGCCAACAAGCGCAGGTACAACTGACATTGTTCCACGGCCGTGGTGGTACCATTGGTCGCGGCGGTGGTCCTGCGCATGCCGCTATTTTATCGCAGCCACCTGGGTCATTACAGGGTGGACTTCGTGTCACGGAACAGGGTGAGATGATCCGCTTTAAGTTTGGATTACCAAAATTGGCGCAGCGTAGTTTAGCCTTGTATGCGTCGGCGGTACTGGAAGCTGTGTTGGTTCCACCGCCGGTGCCGGCGCCGCAATGGCGGCAATTAATGCAGCAGCTGGCGGCGACATCCTGTGAAGCTTACCGCGCAGTAGTACGGCATCATCCTGATTTTGTTGCTTATTTTCGCGCCGCCACCCCCGAGTTAGAGCTTGGGCAATTGCCACTTGGCAGTCGTCCACCCAAACGAAATCCCAATGGTGGCGTAGAAAGCTTGCGAGCGATCCCATGGATTTTTGCTTGGTCGCAAAATCGTTTAATGTTGCCGGCATGGTTAGGCGCCGGTCAGGCCCTGGCGGCCGTGGTGCGTGATGGTCATTCCGATGTGCTGTCGCAAATGCGGCAGCAATGGCCATTTTTTGCCACACGTTTGTCGATGCTAGAGATGGTGTATACCAAAGCAGATGCACAGATTGCCGCTTACTATGATGAGAAGTTGGTGCCGGCAAACCTGCAGCCGTTAGGTGTGCAACTTCGGCATCAGCTCGCGGCCGATACTGCCTTGCTATTGCAACTGATTGATGCACCAAAGTTAATGGCGCAGGAGTCGTGGATCCGCGAATCTATTATGCTGCGCAATACCTATGTCGATCCTTTACATATTTTACAGGTCGAGCTGCTCAAGCGGGTACGGCATGCGCCAGAGACGGTCAATGACAATATCAAACGCGCCTTGATGGTGACTATTGCCGGTATTGCGGCGGGGATGCGAAATTCTGGGTAGCCGTTGCTAACCAGAGGTGTGCTCGTCGTGCCGTTGACACATTAAATGACATCTAGCGTTGTGCACTTTGGCGAGTATTGAAGGCGTATGCGGATGGATGCAGGGTCGTGTAGAGATGATCTGCACGACCTTGCCTCGTCATTCGGTGATGAGTGAATCGAAGAAGTTAAAACACCATATCAAAACTTATGCTCAGCGCCGTACTGTTGCCATAGTTTTGTTTAAACCACTCACCGCTAAAATCACGCCAGCGGTCTAACTGCATTTTGACTGCCATACTGCTATTTAGATCGTACCGCACCACCAAAGAATTCATCCGATGAACCTCTTGAGAAATCGATGCATCATATTCGGCTGGGTTATTGGCATAGATCTTTTGCTGATATAAGCCATGCGTGACCAGCGCTGTGTAATCCCCAAAACGGCGGCCAAGGGTGAAGGTATACGCTAAATCGCGCCCATAACTTTCGGTACGATCAGAGAAAAACAGCTCAACCGTACCTAGCCAATCGTTGTAATCAACCAAGCCCGAGGCGCCAAAAATTTGTTGTTTGGCAGGCGTGGACCAGTCCCCACCTTCGGATCGAACCCGGTTCTCGGTGTCGGATTGAATGATAGCTAAGCGACCTTCAAACCAGTTATAGCTGCCAATTAACTCGGCACCAATAATATTACTCCAGCGTGTATCACTGACTGAGTCTTTACCGTTATAGAGTTTCAGATAATCACTATCTTTACGTGTTTCGCTACCGGCAAACATGTTGAGTTGGCCGCTCCAGGCACCCCAGTTCCACTGATGATTCCAGTTTGCGCCATTATAATTGACCGCTTCCCAGCCATAGGTTTGTGGTGGTAAATGTACCCACGGGTAGGTAAAACTTATGTCTTGCTGCTCCGAGTAGTAAAACAGTGGCAAACGTTTACGGCCAACTTGCAATGTGTTGGTATCGTTGACTTGATAACTGCCGTACACCCATTCTAAATTCACTTTACCATCGCGCGAGCCCCGCGAAACGATTTGGCCCGTCAACTGAAAATCGGGCGAAAAAACCAGAGAACCCTGTAAACCCAGTTTACTATCCGGTTTTAACGTCCAGCTGTCGCTGTAAACCCCAGCTTGCGAGTAGTCACTGATGAAGCATGGGCATTCATAACCAGCTTCATTCACACCTTTGACGGAACCAGACAGCGTTTTACCGGCTGCCAGCGTGAGAAAACCTGAAGATTGAAAATCGATAGCCGATGATGGCAGGGCGACCAATAAAAGTGCAGTGGATATCGCCGTCGCTTTAAATAGCATAGGGAACTCCTTTGTACAGCAGACTACCACAGCCTGCGATTGCATTTAGTGTAGGTGGCTTGGATAAAAGTGCCAAATGCCTTGCGGATCTCATCGTTAGGTTTTATCACTTAAAACAAACAGCAATGAACTCACCGCATTGGGTTTATGGTTTGACCATTGTACGTATGGCACGTTCTAAACCTGTTCTGCACTCGTTATGTACATGAAAAAATACCATGCATGAATACAGGATCTTTCTCTGGTGCGTGACAGGGGCAAGGCGGTCATGGTAGCAATGGAATTTTGGCCATATAAATGGCGCTGGTCGCACCGTGACTGCTGTAATAGCTGATCCAAAGTTCGTGGTCATGCGCATTTAGATGGCCGGTCGGCTGATCACGACGATGCTTAGTACGGCGATAAACCATGCCGGCGTAGCTGCAATCGCCAGCGGATGGCAGAGTGATCACCTCGACGAGACGACCATCTGGTTCAAGCCGGCATAGACTGGTACGAATTTTGTGATCGTAAAGTCGCACTGTCGTGAGCCAAACCCCGTTAATGCACAGTGCTTGTGGGCCGCCAATCCGTCGGTCACAGGGCTGCCATTGCCAGTCAACAAAGGGCGCTTTGCTTCTGCCCAGCATGGCCACTTCCGGGTCGCGTCGCAATAAACACCAAGCTTCTTCGCGGCCAAACGCATCGCCTATGCCAGCACTAAACTGTAGGGCGGCTTCATTGGCGTAGCCGCTGACCGCAAATGGCGTACCATGGGCACGAAAATCTTGTCCATCATGACTTTGGAACAACTGGGCAAAACGTGGATTTTTCGCATGATAGCCAACCGCATAAGCACAGGGCGGTTGCGCAGATGTTGCATGCCATGTCATCCGCCATAACCACATATTTTCCGGGCCTATCGCTTGTGCATCGCTCCAGCGGCAGCCATCGGTTGAAAACCAAGTTTGGCTTTGTAACTGATAGTCCGGCAGATAACGTACCGCGGCACCGATGAGCTGCAGGGTGCCGTTGGGATGTGGGATCAGTTTACCGTCGCGCAAATCTACCCCGGCTTGACTGATCAGCGCCACACTAAACCAGTGTTCGCCATCGCGACTGCGGATAATCCGCAAGGCGCCTTCAGCCGACACATGCGCCAACGCCTCACGAAAGACACAAAACCAAGCATCGGCAAAAAAGATCAGATCGGTGAAGGCCAAATGGGCATGGCTTTGCCAAATACAGGTACTGGGCCATGTCACGGGAGTGTCAAGGGTGGCCAGCGTTGATAACGACAGCGGCGATAATTCGGCAACAGGTGCGGTACTGGCGGTCTCAAACGGCATAAAAATCCTTGATGGCGATAAACGTAGCGTCTGCGTTTTTATCGGCGTGGGGCGGGATGAACTTTAATACTGATACGTAAAGCTTCACAGTGCCGTTTATGCTCGCGAATTCCACAGACCTTTATAATAAATGCGCGCATTGCGCCATCTGCATCTACTCAGACGTGCCGGCGGCATTCGAGCCACCGGCGTGGAATGATCGACACTGATGTGCCGCACGTTTGCAAGGTAGTGATCTTTTTAATGTGTGTTAGGCGTTGATATCACTAAGCCAAGCGAGAACCTGGTCAATATGTGTGATCTGACGATGCCGTAAGATACATTGCTGGCCGAATTTCAACACGGCTTGCTCGATCTGTAGCTTTTGCTGCGGCAATTGCGTGATTTTGTCGATATCCTCGACATGATAAAAGCCTACGATGCGACGGATCAACTCGGTGCCAATAAAGCCGACGGTATCTACCAAAATTTGACTGATATAAGCGTGGATAAATTTTTCGTTTTGCCAGCTGGGGTGGCGACATTCTTGCTGCGCAAGGCGCTGAAATTCGTCGGCAAAGAGTTGCCAGAGGGTGCGGATTTGGCTAAATAAATAGCCCTGATGTTGCACTGGGTTTTGCTCACGTTGCAGTGCTGGGCAGGCTAAATAATGCAAGATCAAATGAGCAATAAAGGTGCCAACGTCAAATCCGATCGGGCCATAGCACCCGAACTCGGCATCAATGACTTTGGTACTGTCGTGCGTCACAAAAACACTGGCGGTGTTTAAATCGCCATGGATCAGGGCTTGAGGCGCAGATCGAAAGCGCAGTTTTAACCAAGCGACTTCGGCCAACAAGGCCTCGTCATGCCACATATCGCGCAACATGGGTAATAGCTCGCGACTGAAGTGATTGCGTTCATGGTGGCAATAGGGATCGGAAAATACCAACTCTTCGGTGATTAAACAAAGCTCTGCATTACTAAAACGGCTTTGCGCGGCTTTTTTGCTCGGACCATCTAACTGAAAATCACTGCTAAAAAAACTACACTGCGCCAAGTAGTGTGCCATATGGCTGGCTAATTGAGGCAGTTGTTTGCCATTGCGCAGCGCTTTGCTAAGGAGTTCATAGGCGGCTAAATCTTCCAGTAACAAAGTCGACAAGGTTGGATCAAAATGCAACACCTCAACCACATGGTCAGGTACGATACGATGTTGGCGCTGCAATACTTCAGCTTCGATACGCGCGCGATCAAGGGGTAAGGGCCACTCTTCGCCGGCGGCATGTGGCACGGGGCGCGCTTGTTTGACAATCAGACTGGTGCCAAACTGATTTTTCACGCGAAACACCAGATTAAAGTGACTTTGACCAAAGGCGGTACTCTGCAGTTGGCTATGTTCGCCAAATAAAGCGCTGTGCTCATTGGCAAAAATGGCGGCGCTATCTGGGGTCAGGGCGTGATACTGTGGCATAAGCATGGCTCAGTGAGTTTGGTTGAAAAATTGCGCTATAGTGCGCGAGTTCGATGACGCAATCGAATGCTACGCGAATCACCGACATAGCGACATCAACGATGTTGTGTGTTCGGCGGTCGTCATTGGGCGTGCATTGACAGCGCCCCGTGAGATAGTGGCAAATTCTGCCAAGGCTCGCAATGGTGGCAATGGACGATGCGGCACCAGCATGATTTAATGCGATATTCGAAGGTGCTGCATACTGTGCTGGCGGGGCTTTTCATCTCATATTACACGAGATGGTGGGTGTCAGTGTTGTGTGAGGCAGTGTGGGTTGATGTCGGTTGAACAGGTAAGAGGATGTCATGATTGCGGAAAATTTTTCCCTAGAGGCTTATTTCACTCGGATTGGCTGGTCAGCCGATCGGCAGCCATTGACGGTCGATATCACGACGCTCACGCTGTTAATGCAGCAACAACTCCGTCATGTACCGTTTGAAAATTTAGATGTACAAGCCGGCCAAATTGTCTCGCTTGAACCGACAGATATTGTGCGGAAGATTTTACATCATAACCGTGGAGGTTATTGTTACGAGGTCAATGGCTTGTTTGCCATGCTATTGACGGCTCTCGATATTCCGTACCAGTTTGTATTTTGTCGGCCGATGTTTTACCCCATGCGGCGGCCGAAAACTCATATGGCATTGATTGTGACGTTGCCGACCGGGCGTTATCTGTGTGATCTGGGGTTTGGCAGTTATGGTATCCGAGCACCGATCGCCTTGGCCGATATCAACCTTGTGCAGCAACAAGATCATGATCAATTTCGTTTAATCAGCCCAGAACCTGGGCAATATGTGCTACAAGCCTGGTTGGATGGGCACTTTGTGTCACAGTATGGTTTTGATCTTTATCCGGCCGAATGGATCGATTTTATGCCGGCCAATTACTTAAATTCGACGCATCCAGATACGATTTTTGTCCAAAAGCTGCTGGTGTTGATGCAACATGAAACTGGGCGTAAACTTCTGATTGGCAATGAATTTAAGCAGCAATCCGCTGGCGAGTTGACCGTGAGTACTATAGCACCGCAAGATATTGATGAGCTGTTGTGGCGTGAATTTGGTTTAAAGCGCGGCACTTAACTATGCTGTAGCTACGCCGTAACTACGCCGTAACTACGCAGTAACTAGGCCGTAAGTTCGATGCATGCCGCACTTGGCAAGTGGGCACTATGCCAATATGCAAGGCTCACATGTGAACGTTTGAATAATATTGAAGTGTTTTTTAATGGGTTTTACCCATATCCTTAACAGCGCACAGCCGTCGCCGAGGGCAAGATGACTACACCGCAATTAACCGTGTTATATCGATTAGAACCAGGCTGCCTGGGCCCCGAAGGTAAAGCGTTTATTGAAGAATTTTGTCAATTTGCCATGCCATTGATTGCGGCGCAGACGGCACCATATATGGTGTGGCAATTGGTACCGCGTTACGATAAAACCTTGGCAGAAATCGAATATTTTATGGCGGGTAAGCGCTTGTCAGAACCACAAGGTGAGCGGGTCCTTGCCATGTATGATGCCTCAGCCGATGCCATCGTCGAACAGTTAAATGATCAAATGACGTGGTTGATTGATCAGTTTTTTGGCCGGTTTTAACCCGGTCGCTCAGTGCGCAAACAGAAAAAATAACAAGACAGGAACATTATGAAATTCTCACCTTCGATGCTGGCCGTGTTGCTTTGCAGTGCCAGTTATAGCCAAGCGTCAACCATTGCCGCGGCAGCAGCTGCGCCATCATTGGCAGAGCGCGCGCAACAAATTGCGCAGCAACAGCTGATTATTGATACGCATATTGATGTGCCGTACCGGCTGCAAGAAGACTGGGAAGATGTCAGTAAAGCCACGCAGCGCGGCGATTTTGATTACCCGCGTGCCAAGGCTGGCGGTTTGGATGCGCCTTTTATGTCGATTTATATTCCGGCGTCCTATGAGAAAAAAGGCGGTGGCTTTTTGTTGGCCAATCAGCTGATTGATTCGATGGAGGCCTTAGTCGGGCGCGCACCAGACAAATTTGCCATGGCGTACACCAGTGCCGAGATAGAGCAGCACAGCCAAGCCGGTAAAATTGCTATTGCCTTGGGGATGGAGAATGGTACCCCGCTGGAAGGCAAGCTCGCCAATTTGCAGCATTTTTACGACCGCGGTATTCGTTACATCACCTTAGCGCACTCGGAATCGAATCATATTGCCGATTCTAGTTATGATCTACGCCGCCCATGGAAAGGCCTGAGTCCGTTTGGTAAAGATGTGGTGGTGGCGATGAACAACATCGGCATGATGATTGATATCTCGCACGTGTCTGATCAAGCCTTTTATCAAGTGGTTGCGCTGTCGAAAACCCCAGTGATTGCCTCGCATTCCTCGCTGCGTGCTTTGGTGCCGGGTTTTGAGCGTAATATGGACGATGACATGATCCGCGCCTTAGCCAAAAATGGCGGGGTGATTCAAATCAACTTTGGCTCGTCATTTGTGGTGTCGCAGGCCAACCAGTGGGGCTTGCAGTACAAAGCGGCGTATGCGGCAGCGGGTAAGCCGGCAGATGAAAAAGCCTTTGAAGCCGAGTATAAGAAAAAACATCCATATCCGTATGCCAGTTTAGAGCAAGTGCTTGATCATATTGATCATGTGGTAAAGCTCGTCGGCATTGAGCATGTAGGAATTGGTTCGGATTATGACGGTGTGGGGGATTCGTTACCTACCGGCCTGAAAGATGTATCGAGCTACCCCAATTTGATCGAAGGTATGTTAAAACGTGGCTATTCGGAGGCGGACATTACCAAGGTGCTCAGTGGCAATATGCTACGCGTGATGCGCGCAGTGGAGCATTATGCGGCGAATCGCTTGAAAAAACCTTTGCCTGTGATGCGTGAAAGTAGCGCCAAATAGCGCTACGACGTCCACGCGCACCCAAGGGCAAAAGTGCGCAACGATGTCATCTGCACGAACCTGAATATCTGGCCAAGGAGCTGTTGTGTTACAAGCAATGCATCATGTGGCGATTATTTGCCAGCACTATGAACGCAGTAAAGCCTTTTATCACCAGCAATTGGGCTTGCCCATCATTGCCGAGCATTATCGTGCCGAGCGGCAATCTTGGAAATTGGATTTACGTTTACCCGATGGCGCCCAGCTGGAACTTTTTAGTTTTCCTGATGCGCCAGCGCGACCGAGCCGACCGGAAGCGCAAGGACTGCGGCATCTTTGTTTTGCCGTGGCGGATGTGGCGGCAACAGTGGCGTGGTTGGCTAGCCGTCACATTGTATGTGAGCCGATCCGTATCGATCCTTACACTGGGGCTGAGTTCACGTTCTTTGCCGATCCAGATGGCTTACCGCTAGAAATTTACGGGCCTGTGACCGGGACTCATTCGTCTACTCATCTCGATGTAGTAACTTCAATGAAGTAAAGTCAACGAAGTCACCACCTCTTAGCACCAACGACGGTACTGGCGCATGCGGCATGAAAGAAGTGCGCGGCGGCATGTACATACCGCCACAACTGTGGATAGCGAGTGGTGTTATCGGTGTGGCCGAGACACCGCGGGAGTAGGGTAAAACGTCGGTTGTGCAGGCGAGGTGGTGACTACCGCAGCGCTGGCGGCGGTGGTCACCTTGGCGGGCGATGGTACGGCTGGATTTGCTGGAAATGCAGTTGCCCGCGCATGGGGCGCGGTGGTATGGCGCGCTGCCAGTTGTTGCTCTGTGCTCATCAGTGGTAAGGCGGCGCGCGCATTGTATTGAAATTGCTGATAATCGTACCCAAGCAGCTGCGCCACTGTGCTCGCGACTTGCGCTTGTTGCCACTGTTTATGGGTGACCAGTAATCCTTGTGCGGGAATGTCGGGCCCGATCGCGGCAAACCAGATTTCATCTGAGCCGACAATTCCGCCACCCACCTGATTGGCACCGCTAAGTGCGGCTAACTTTTTACTGTAGCCAGCCATCGCCCGCGCACTGGCATGATGCATCCAGGTATTGGCGTGGTTGCCGCGGCCATGGTCAGTGGTGATCAACAGGTGTGTTTGGTCGCGATAAAAAGGATCTTGCTGTATCTGTTGCCAGATCTCCGCGATGAACTGATCGATACGGTGCAAGGATTGCAGGTACTGGTCGTAACGCGCTTCGTGGGCAAAATCATCCGGTTCGCCATAGGCGATGTAGAGCAAGCGCGGCTGATCTTTTTTTAGATATTCCAAGGCAAATTGATGGGTGAAGACGTCCAATCGCACTGCGCCCCAGGGGCTTGGTGTTTGTCGCTGCAATTGATTGAGAAATTGTTGCCGCTCGTTGAGTGGGCCTTGCTGTGGGCTAAAACCGGCATTGACCATCAAACCACTGCGCGGCACATTGAGAATATACGGCAATACATCCCAGGAACCAAAGGCGGCCACTTTGTGTTGCATACCGGGTTGCTGATTTAACCACTCCAGCACAGTGACATTCGGATTGGCAATTTTCTGATTGGAATTGATGCGGTTGTCTACCAGGCCGCTGAGTAGTTCGTTATACCCTGGATAGGAAAAATGCCATGGATTCGTCACATGCATCTGTGATCCACGGTGGCGATCGCCCACCAATAGACCCTGACGCGCAATAACGCTGTGCATAAAGGGCATTAACCGTTCGTGGCGAGGCGGTGCCAAAAAGGGTTCGATCAAGGCCGGTTGTTTCACGTAGCGGCTATCGGTGGCGATCTGTGTGTCGGCGCCATAGAACAAATCTTGCCAGCGCACACCATCGATGCTGATCAGCACCAACTTCGTTTCGTTGCGCAAAGCCGGCTCATACCCCCTCTGAACATTCTCAACATTCTGAACATGCGCAACGGGTAGATGTCGCGCCCGATCCGGTACTGCTTGGCCAGATAAAACAAGGTGATGCTTGGTTTGCGCGTGGCAGGGGATGAGCAAGAAAGTCAACAGCAGCATGAGGCCCACGTAGGCGTGGTGGCCAGTATGACGACCAAGTTGCGGTGTTGCTGATCGGCTGATCGGGCACTTGGTGATCAAGCGGTGAAACCACATCGGCATGCTGCACATATGGACTCCGGAATGAACCATCGACGCCATCACTCTAGTCTCGCAACATGACAGTTCAGTGCCGAAACGATGGCGAAATGATGAATCTATGCTCACCCACGCGGTGTGATGGGGCATCGAGGGGGCATTAGTCAATGATGGGCACATGCTTATCGCGGCAGAATCGAGGCGCGTGGCGTTGAAATCCAGCCACAGGGGCTTCGAATGATCATTCAGCTATGGTAGGCTGGCATTTTGGTCGTTAAGGATTTCTAGATGTCCAGCGGTTTTGATTTCCAGCAGGCGTTTGAGCAGTTTAGCTCCGCGCTTGCCAGTGTGGTGTTCTATTCATTTCATGTACAGGGGGTGGCGATACCCGTCACTGTGGTGTGGTTGATGTGTGGCGCCATTGTGTTTACCTGCTACTTGGGTTTTATCAATATTCGTGGTTTTGGCCATGCACTGCAGTTGGTGCGCGGCAAACATACCAAGCCGCAAGACCCTGGTGATATTAGCCCCTTTCAAGCGCTGTCGGCGGCGTTATCGGGCACCGTTGGTACTGGAAATATTGCTGGGGTGGCGGTGGCCATTACGCTCGGTGGGCCAGGTGCGACCTTTTGGATGATTGTGGCGGGTTTACTTGGCATGAGCACCAAGTTTGTCGAATGTACCTTGGCGGTGAAATATCGGCAAACCTTGCCCGATGGCACTGTCGCCGGTGGCCCGA
>JACCDR010752274.1_pt1 | contig 41541 bp, 51 predicted proteins | sample 7446431 | NCBI WGS metagenome assembly JACCDR01 (sample SAMN15323443, study PRJNA562643) | freshwater metagenome | isolation source: river surface water | place: USA:Blue River Watershed | collected 2017-08-17
AGTCACGATTTTAGGGAACATAAAAAAGGATAAATACGTTGGGAAAGACGGTGTTGAAAAAGAAACTCAAAAGCTAAACGTAATTCAGGCAAAACTTATCAAAGCTAAAAACAAAGACAATGTTGAGCCTAAAAACGTTAACAATGATGATGACATTCCGTTTTAAGTTGTAAAATTATTGTAACAAAAAGTGGTGTTTTCTAAAATGGAAAGTACCACTTTTGCAACTATTTCTAAAATGGAAATAGTTTAAAAAAAAGGGGATTGAATGGAAGAATTAAAAGTTGGTGATGAATTCGAAGTTATAAAAGAAACCTATCATCTGCAACTAGGCGATATTTATCACATTTATCATATCGATGATTGTTGGTACGATTTACAGGGCGGGCGTAGGGCACACGCATTAAGTTTAAGAATTGAAGATTTGTACAAATATTTTAAAAAAGTAAAGAAACTTGAATCTCTAGACGAAATAAAAACATCTTAATTTAACAAATATAAAAAAGGGAAGAAACAAAATGACAAACGATAAAAAAGTATTAAATTTCTGCGAAGCTCAAGAAAAGCGTTACAAACAACGAGAGGATAATTTTATTGACGCTATTCGTGACGCTTTAGACGGTTTAACTGATGAGGAAAGATATCAGGGGCTAACGCAAGACCAGATAAAATTAGTTAACGAGATTAAGCGAAGTAAATTATTTGACGCCTAAAACGCATAGAATACGCATAAAACACTTATAGAATCTAAAAATATGTAGTAATATCAATAGGTTCTATAGGTTCTTAAAACGCATGATTGACGCATGAAAACTTATAAAAAAAGGGAAATAAGAAAATGACAGCAATAGAAGTTTTAATTGAACAGAATGCTAAAATTTTAGCAGAAATAGAAAGAATTTATAATATTCTTTATCACGAATGCGAGTACATATTTCTTGAAGAATTTGCAATTGCAGAATTATTTGAAGAATTACAAAAATCTTGGATTGGTTTAGATAATGCTCTAGGTTGTGCTTTAGAACACATTAAAGAAGAAGATCCAGAATCATACGAAAAACTTTTTAAAAAGGGATAATAAAATGGAAATAGAAAACGATTTGTTTCACACAATGGCTTTATGCTTTGTTGCACCTGTAGCTTTTGCGATACTAATATCATCTTTCAACTTTTTTAGTGTTTCTACTAAGTTAAGTTTGCTCGCGGCTTTTGCCATGATTGCTGGGGCGTACTGGTTTGTTAGTGGAGGGTACTAAGATGAACAATTTAATCAAAACTGCTAAAGCTCTAGCGTTTGGGGCTGCGATAGTAACTTATAAAGACCGCATTAAAGAAGCTGTAGTACCACCTCCGCCGAAAGAAGAAGTAGCTAGTTTTTGCGATTGTTTAGGGTGGGAAGATCAGGGCGTACAGTTCAAAACTGGGCAATGCGAAACAACGTGTGTTTGTGATAGCTCCGTTATCAACTGGGCAATGTATTCAACGTTAGAAAAGGGCTATATCGGCAAAGAGAAGTTGAAGGAACATTTGCTGAAAAAGAGTCCTAAGCCTGCACACATTAAAGAATAAGGGGATGAAATGGAAGGGTCTATCTTAACGCCATTTGTAATAATAATTGTAATTTTTTTTATAGTAATTTTAATAGCAATTTTGGTTACTTTTTTTATTGTTTTTGCACATTTTTTAGAACAATTTGTGTATAAAATAACAGATCAGGGTAAAACACCGAAACAAGCGTTTAGGGCAGTTTTTAATTTAGATAAGAAAAAGGGATAAAAAATGGCGAAAAAGTACAGGATTGTTAGAATTAATGAGTTCGGAATGTTTTTTAGTGATAATTACGATTCACTCAGCAAAGCCAGAAACGCTCAACATAAAGAAATTGAAGGGTATAAAAATTGTCATTACGGACGTTATAGCTCTACTAGTCTAGATTTTGAATTTAATAAATCGGGGCTAGGAGTGATTGTAAAAGTTGTAAACAATAATTTTGAAAGAAAAGAAATTAAACGAGTTTTTCTTGGGATTGAAGAAGTTTAAACTAAACAAAAAAAGGGATAAAAAATGGCAAAAAAAGAAAACAACGATAACGAAAAGAACTTAACTGAAGCAGAAGTTCAACAAAGCAGACAAGACACTAAAGTAATCTACTATAAAGAAGTGAAGCCTAACGAAACGTGGAAAGAATGGGCTTTCAAAACGTTTGTTTTTTGTACTTACTTTGCGTTCTATTTCGGGCTTTTTGCTTGTGCAATAATTGTTTGCTGTGCTGTATCAAGGGCGGAAGAAGTCCCGTATAGTAATTTCGACGACCAAGAAGAAGCTTTTGACGCTGAACTTTACGGCGAACCGCTACCAGAAAAGGCTAAAACACCTGTTGTTGTGCTTGAGCAAGGGTACGACAATAAAACAGATTGCTTTACCGCTTTTGATTCTTCAACAGGTGAAACAATAATAGACTGTTGTTTAGCGGATGGCGAAAGGTGCTAATGAAAGCAAACGATTCAGACGAAACTTTTCTTTTAGGGAACGCTCAAGATGTTGCGGAGCGTTCTCCCGAACAACGGTTGGTTATAGCAGTGATAAGGAGGGCAATTTTTGACGCTTCTTGGAATAGAGCAGAATTAAAAGACAAGAGGCAAAAACGGCGTAATGTAGTAGCACAACGAGACGCAAGAGTGTGGCTAAGAAGTGAATCACACGAAGAAGGAAGTTTTCTTTGGTATTTAAGTTTAGCAGGTATGGACACGGAAATTCAGAAAAAAATTCTATCTCTTTGTGACACACTTGAGCAACGGCTTGAGGATGAAGCAGTAACAGAAGAAGATACTAAGATATTGTTGGAAGACGAAGATATTTTAATTTTGATGGAGGAAGAAGATGAGAACTATTAGAGATATTATTCTAGGCATTGTTGATGTGTTAGAGATGCCGATAGTGCTGATTAGGTGGATTTTAGGAGATAATAAGGAAGATGAGGGCATGTGGTCACACTTAGAAAAGTAAAGAAAAAAACTAAGCTTGAGCAGTTAAAAGAAGCACACTCTGGGAAGTTAACATCTAACAAATTTAGAAGTGGCTTTGAAAATAAAGTATCTCAACTTTTGCCTAAAATTGTACAAGAAACCTATGAGAAAAAAGCTGTAAAATATGTAACCACACATTCTTATACGCCTGATTTTGAGTTGGGGAACGGCTGGTTTTTAGAAGTGAAAGGGTACTTTACTCCAGAAGATAGAGGAAAGCATTTACAGATTAAAAAACAACATGGTGATGCAGTTAAAATACTGTTTTGTTTTATGAATCCAAATGATAAACTAGGTAACGGCTCAAAAAATACTTATGCTCAGTGGTGTGATAAGAGAGGGTTTGAGTGGTGCAGTATCGGAAACTTAAGACAAAAAATACTTGAGATTATAAGAAAATAAAAGTAGTATAAAACTTGTAAAGAAAGGGAATAATAAAATGTTACAGAAAACACAAACTAGCATTGAAAACATCGCAATGATGGTAATGTTAGCTCGTCCGTCCAGTCGTGTTTTAGCTTACCTTAACAACGAGAATGAGCTGAGAACTGAAATTAAAGCAGACGCTGCACCGTACGAAAAGATTAGCCCTACGGGTGAAATCTTAGTAGTAGATCGGCTTGGCTTGGACAATGACGCACTAGATTTAACTCGTTTAATTTCTGATTTGGCGGGTGAAATGCGGTTGGCTCTTTTGGACTGGGCGAAGAAAAAGGTTTGATTCTTGCTAAAGAAAGAAGTATGCAAAGTCGTGCTTCTTTCTTTTTATTCTCACCATCGTCGGGATATAGTTCAGTCGGTAGAACGCTAGTTTTGGGAACTAGAGGTCGTTAGTTCGAGTCTAACTATCCCGATAATTTAAAAAAAAAGGGATTAAAAATGGAAAGAGAAGATTTAACTATTAGAGAATTTTGCACAATCTGTGCTTTAGACTGGATTTTTAACAATCATCAGGGGGTAGATTTTTATAGATGGTTAGAAAGACGTTCTTTTAGTGAAGAAACTAGCTGGTTGCCAGCTTCTGATTGTGAAACTTTTGAGTTTAAAGGGTATGCGATTCATGAGCGGTACGCTTATTTGGAGGGTTGTAAAATTAAAACGTTACTGGAAGAAATAGATAATTTATCGGATTTTTTAAAATGGTCAATTGGACACGCTGAGGGCTACGGTTTTGTGAAAACTCTAAAAGGGGAATAAATGGAACAATTAAGAAAAATACTAACAGATGTCGTAGAAAATAACAGTGTATGGCATCGGGATATTGAAAACTGGGTTAAAGAAACCGAAGACCCTAAAACACATTTCGAGGTTAATTTATATTGCTACCACAAGCCAATAGTTTTAGAGCTACATAAATCTAGTTTTTTAGGGAAAGAAATTAAGGGCATCCAAGCTTTTTATTCAATTTATTACGCTTGCACGCCTATTAAAATTTTCGTAGCTGATTCAAACTATTATAAAAATCACGTTGTTTGTGAATTTTATTTGGATGAAATTATAGCTGATTAATCAAAAAAGGGATAACATGAAAAATTATATAGAATTTGCACTAGATAAACATAGTTTACAAAAAAGGAAATACTCGGGCGATCCTTATTGGTGGCATCTGGAAGAAGTTGCCGATATAGTTTCTATATGGTATTCGGCTTACCCAAGCTTGTTAGAATTAGCTCTGCCAGTTGCTTGGCTACACGATGTTTTGGAAGATACGAATACAACTTACAAAGAATTAAAAGAACATTTTGGCGAAAAAATTGCTGATATGGTTCTAGTTTTATCAGATTTAACGCCGTTGAGTGAAGGCAACAGGGCTTACAGAAAAGATTTATACTTACAAAAACTAGCAAATTGTAGTGACCCAATAGTTCATAATGTTAAAATTGCTGATTTAATAAGCAATACGCCTTCAATTGTTTTAAACGATGTTGGATTTGCAAAAGTATATGTTAGGGAAAAAAAAGCATTGTTAGACGCTTTAAAACTCTCTGATCCTATTTTAGAGAAAATTGCACGCAATTATTTAGATTTGGGGTTGACAATAACATCATAATTCAGTAATAAAATTCGTGGGGGGTAGTTTAAAGGTAAAAACATTCACGGTCTCAACGTGCCGTGAAGTTGTCCGTTTATATCGGACTCCCCTACGAATTAATCAACTCGTTCTCTTAGCGAATTAAGCCTCAATCTAGTAATTTCCCCGCTATCCTCTTCTGAAACTACTAGAAAATACGGGGCTTTTTTCCCAACGATTTTTTCAATCTCAGCTACACTTTTGCCACTCCTCCAGTGTTGCCTTAGGACGCCGTTGGATTCAGGGTTAGCAAAATCACCTTTTGCAAATTCAAATGTGCCTCTAACGCCTTGGATTTTAACAGAATCAGCGATAAAACCGCCCGGTAAAAGCACCACTGGTTCAGCGTTTCTTGTCTCTGAGAGTTTATAAAGCAGTCCGCCTCTGCCGTCGCCGAACCTAAGCGGGTATCTGTACACTAGATCAGGTACTACATCTTCTTCTAACTTAGGTCTAACAGGCGTTTTAGGTGTCTCAACTTCAACCCTTGGGCTTTCCGCCTTGGTTTCTTTCTCTAGTTTTTTCTCAATTTGAGTTAAAAAAAACGTTAGCCCAAAATCTAGTATTTTTGCTAAAATTGGATTCATTCTCTCTCTTTCGTTAAATAAATTGCAAAAATTAAATTACAAATACAACGTTCAAGGTGTTTTAAATTAGATTCACTGTCCAAAAGTTCGCCTTTTTGGTGTGCTATCAAATGCCGAAACGCTGCCTGTATGTACAGCTCAGAAGGAACAGTCCGCCAACCGTCTCTTTTGTATTTTTTAACGCCGTATTCTAGTACTTTAACAACTCCTTCTAACGCCTCAAAAGGTAGTAAAGTCCAGTCTAGTTTTCCTTCTAATTCTTTCATTGGTTTAAAGTTGCGTTAATTTGGTTTAGACTATCGACAATAGTTGCACCCCATTGAGTTTTTGCAAACAACGTTGCGAATAACGTAGTTAACAACCCCACTAAATAAATACATACTTTATTGATTTTTGTGTAAACTTTATTCAAGTTTTCCACAACCCCTTTTAACTCTTCAACCGTTTTTTCTATTTCTACAACCTTTTCATTAATTTGCTTATTGTCTTTTTGGATGCACGCAAGCGTAGCTTGTAATTCGCCAAATTTGGCGTCAAAAGTCTTTTGAAGCATTGTCAACTGAGAAAAATTTGAATTTGTCAAAACTTTACTATGTTGTTCAAAAATCTTTTGGATTGTTTCGCCGTCCATTTCAACCATTTTCTAACCCTCCCTGTTCCAAGTTGCTGGTAAAAAACCGTAGCTATTTCTAACATCTAAATGAACAAACGTCTTATAAAACCCGATACCGCTAAAGCTTTTGTTGTTCAGCGAAACTCCTAAAAATGGTAGATAAGTGTCTCTAATAAATTCTTTAAAAGAGTGCAATCTAGAAACTGGGGCTACATCACACGCCAAGCCAAGTGTATGCATCGATTCTTTTGCTGAACCTTTTATGTAGCTATTGTGCATATTGCACCTAAATCCACTGTTTATTAGCAACGGCTCAGCCCAAGATTCACGCAACGCATCAACTTTATGCAACAATTCTATAGAGATAGGGCTAGAATGATTACAGCAATGATCGCCCTTACATGCAAAATCAGAGAGTTTAAAGTACTTTAAATTTAACTTCATTTGTCGCTAGGCTCTTTAATTATTTCAACTTCTTTAACATTAGAAAGCTTAGTTTTTAACAACTCTTTGGCAAAATCTAAATCTACAAATTCATCATCAATTGCAGTATAAAATTTGCCGTTAAGCTCTTCAACTTCACACCATATAATTGTTTCGCCGAACCCTTCCACAACCTCGCCTGTCTGTGCATTCGTGCCTAATATTACGCTGTTGCCGTCTTTATCTAGCTTAGTCCTGCCTTCTTTCTCAGCTTCATTTATTGCAACGTTCCAGAGCTGTTTTGCGGTGTTTTGGGCTGTTAGTTTAGTTCCGTGTTCAATATATTTCATAGTTTAGCTACGGAATAAATCAATGTTAAACTTTGCATCATCGGCTACTTTGTTCAGCAAATCTACTACTTTATCAGCAAATTCAGCTTCGCTAGCATCAGGACTATATTTTATTTTATCTCTCAATGCATTGTAGAGTTTGTAAAAAAATATTTCTACGTCATGAACCGCTAGAACTTTTTTAAAGTCCTCCAAATCTTGGAAATTGTCCGTTGCGTCGGTTTCAAAAGTTAGTGTATATTTCATTTTACGCCCATTTTTTTTAGTCGTTCCCTAATTTTATCTTTCTTACTCTGTTTTTTCTTTTTTTGTTTAGCCATACTTAACTAAAATTAGTGTTCCATTTATTATCCAAATATGTACAAACTGTACTTCTATCTGTTGTAGACAAATTAGCATTAAAAATCAACATTTCGTAGAGCCTCCAGCCGTATTGTGTTTGAGAAGCTGAAACCCCAACTCTGTTATAATTATAAGTCGTGTTATGCTTAACCCCGAAAATATTCTTTTGCCCTGCTGTTGTCGGAAAAGCAGGCGAAGGGGTAACATTAATGCCTAAGCCTGTGTTAGGTTCTAAAGTTGTTCTATTAATGTAGATATCGCCTGAAGCTGTTCCGCTTGTGCCGTCGATAGAAACTGAATTTGTTGGAATATTTACAAAAATATCACGAGTTCTAGGAGTTGAACCTAAAAAGTAGATAAGCGAAGTTGTAATAGGGTCGGAATAAACAGCTACCATTTCAGCTACGCTAGCTGTACTACTCATATCCATATACATCCCGCTGACTGCATCGCTAAACCTAAGAGCTGTTGAACTCTCATAAGCAGGCTGTAACGCTCCTGTCGACTGGCTTAAATTTCGCCCTGCTGTGCTTTTGTCGGTCACACCGCTTATATTAGAGCCGTTAAGAGTGACTGTAGCAGTATCCGAAAAATCCCACCAACCTATAAGCGAACTTATAGAAACTGGAGACCACCTGCTACTTCTATTCCAAAATGTTTGTGACCAAAACTTTCCACTCATTTTTATGACACTAAGAAATAAAATGAAAGTTGACTCGCTGAACCGTAGCTTAGGTTACTCCAATTCAAGCCTGCATTTGCTGTTTTCTGAGCTGGTGCGTTTAGCCCATAAAATCCACCGTACCTACCTTTTGTATCTGTTGGAAACGCAGCGTTTGAGCTTCCAGAATAAAGAATCGCAGGTAGATAGTTCGTTCCGCTAGTAGAACTTAACTCTAAGTAATACGTAGTTCCACCAGTTATTGCAAGCGGTGTAGGCAAATCAGCAAACCCCCAAGATATTTTAGGTGCGTCTGTGTAGCTCTTCCAGTTCATTGTGTCATTTAACGGGAAAAATGAAGAAGGAATTACTATTGTGCTTAAAGTAGTCCCTGCTACAGTTACAATTCTTGCAGTTAAATCAGCAGTTCCTGCCGTTCGTCTGCAAGCTACCCAAAGCTTTTTAAGCGTAATAGAAGTATCAGGCGTTAATTTTTGCCGAACTAGGTTAGCTCCACCAATACCAATAGGACTATTGTAAGTGATAGTACTTGTGCTAGAAGATTTCCTTTGATATTCACAATCTAAATAAGGATTGCCGTACCTAACACCAGCATCAAACCATAATACAGCGTCTGGATTTATGCTTCTAGCTGTGCCATTCAAGATTAAATTCCAACTATTGGTTGTCTGGGTAGGTCTAGTAATTGAATTATTAGCAGGCCCTTCAATGCCGTTCAGAGAACACCAGTTCGTACTTCCAGAGGAAGTATTTTCAAACACAACGTGGTATTTTGTACCAGGTGTTACAGTAGGCGGTGTAGCAAAACTATGCTTCATTTTCTGCCCGCCAATGACATAAGTACCCTGAGCATTAGGGCTTCCAGGGTCTGGCTGTATGTTGGCTATAGTCCCGTTTGTAACCGCTGTACCAGGTACTCCGCTTGAATCATTTTTAAGAATTACAGAGTATTTCCAACTACTAGGTTCTCCTTTTGAGTAAGTGTTTGGTGTAGGAGTGATTGCTACTGTTTGCCCTTGGCTATTTACGTAAGTAGAGTTAGGGTTATAGTTAGACTTCCACCAAAACGAAACATGTTCTAGTTTGGTAACTCCAGGAGGACACGTAAAAGTAATGTAAGTGTTTTGCCCCTTTAAAATTGGTGCGTTGCTAGGTCCGTATCCAGTGACCTGAGAACCCCAATAGTATTCAGTGCTTGTAGTTGGTGGCTCTTGCCCGCTTCCTCCACCGCCTGTAACAGTGTACTGATACGGAAATTCTCGGTAGTTGCCACCGTTATAATACTCTGTTTTCTCAGCAGTAGTTAGAATCTTAGTCCAGATGGAAATATCATCAATATGGCTTCTGCCGATGCTACCAGCAGAATTGTTAGAACCAATCCATAGCTTAGGATTCGCCTCTGCAATCGCACTCCAAACTCCGCCCGACCGAGTAAAACTTTCCTCTGCTCCACCGTTAAGACTGTGAAACCACGTGACTCCATCATTCGTCCATAAAAAATAGTAGTTCCATACATCAAAGTTCACCGTTCCAGTATAAGTGTCGCCTTGGAAGGTAGTGTGGTCGCTTTGAAAGATAATAAACTGGATTTGATTTGTAGTTCGTTGGCGAATATACCAGCAGTTTCCTACGTCTGTCCAAAAGTCTAAAATTTGTTGTTGAACCCCTGAGCCTGCGGTAAGTGGCTTAAACCTTACGCCGATTGTGTACTGAGTTTTATTTGTTAAATCATAAGTAGCGTTTGCATTTACGTAAAGTGGTCTTGTTGAGCCGTCACAATGAATAGCATTGTCAAACACACCTGTTGTAATAAGCGGGCTAGTATGAGAGGCTACACTTCCTGTAATGATATCCACGTGGTCGCCAGCAGGACCAGAAAAGGCAAGGTGTGAAACTAAATTAGAAGATAAATCAGAAGCATTTGGGTTAATATAACCGACACTCCAAAGGTTAGCTAAATTAGCAAGCAGTGTGAACGTATTAGTAAATACACCTTCTGCTATTATAAGCCCTTCTATGTACCCTAGAAACGGTTGAGACTGTACCCCTACTTCATACTTAGCCCCTAGAAACATCTTGTCGTAGGTGGCTACTGCGTTCGTTCCAGAAGAACCAGATTTGAGGTATCTATTATCTAATCCTGAGCCGTTGTGAGCAAAAATTCTAACTCGTTCACGCTCAATATGAATCAGTACTATTGTTCTTACATTAAGTTCTAAAGGCGTTGAACTTGTGACCGTTCCAGTATTGCCTGAGTCGTCCTTCCAAGTTAACTGTAAGTACCCGCTTGTAGTAATGTCTAAAGTGCGGTAAGCTCCTGTAGAAGTGTGTCCTAAGCTCCAAAGAGTTTGAACCGCACTAAATGTAGTAGGCTCAAAAGGGATTGCTACATAGTACGGCTTAGTAAAAACGTTACCACTTAAAGCCGTAGCTAAAGTAGAATTGTAAAAATAGCCGTCGATAGAAGAAAGGGCTATGTTTCTACCACTTTTAATTACATATTCAGGGTTACCATAGTTGTCGAAATCATGGTCGTTTGAGGTCTTATCATTAATATAAGTAATAACAACAGGGCTAGTATCATCTTGAGCCCCAAAAGTAGCAGTGCTAGAATCGTTAAAATTGATATAACAAAGAGGATTTACACCTGTGTTCGCCGTGTACTGGGTTAAAGTTAGGTTCTCAGTCCAAGGTGCAGGATTAAAGTTAGCTTCTGGCAAGCCCCCACCACCACCAGTTCCACCGCCACCACTAGAACCGCCCGAACCACCAGTACCCCCTTCTGTTGTGACTGTACAGACACACGAAGATTCAGCAGAAATACCTGTGTTTAATCCCGAAAGCCCGATATTGATTCTAATAGTCATAGTCGCCTTGACTGTTTCTTAAAAATATGTTACTAGCTACTGTCTTTTTAGGAGGATTTACAGGTACTATACGTGAGTTGTAAGGATTTGCAAACTCCGCCATTTGTCGTGCTACGTCCTCAGCTCCAATTGTGCCTAATTCCAAAGAAGAACGCAATTTAGCCATGTGCCGTTTTTGTTCTTCTGGGTCTAGAATCCTTCCGTCCACACCCTGCCCATCTTCAAACATATCTGGAAATAATCGTGTCATATCAGAAAGAATCAATCGTTTCTGGAACACGTCGCCCATTCTAGTATACTTTTGATACTCTTTTATCATCCCACTTGCAATAGGCTGTTCAGGCGAACCAGCTCTAGAAGCTAACAACATAGCTTGAGCTTTATTGTCGAATCTGTCAGTATCTCGTGGAAGCTTAGTGTACTCGTTAGCAGTAGCCACACTTTCAAGCTGTGCTAAATTTAAATCAGGAGGTACATTCGCACCTTCCATCTGCTGATTGTACGGCACGATGGGTTGTTGCTCTTGTTGTGGAGGTGGTTGAGGAATATTTCTAGCTTCGTCTAGCCCCATTCTAAAAGGCATAGTTTGCATACCTAAATCGCCAATTCCTCTTGCTAAACTACTACCAAGATCTAACGCTCCCAACCCTGCCGTAGCTGCTTTTGATACAGTTGGCATAGAATTGCTTATATTCTCTCCTACTGTCTTAGGTGCGTTAGCTGGATATAAATTAGCCCCTACGTTTGCTCCAAGCATTTCAAAAGTAGAATCTAGTTGTTTAGCTTGCCTTGCTCCTTCCTCTGAACCGTCCAATAATGTATTTACTGCTCCAGAAATCCAGCCAGCTACCCCGCCCGTAGACATTGTATTTACAAGAGATTGTTGTCTAGTAGCTCCAGAAGCAATAACATTACCTAAATTAGTATCTATAGAGTTTTCAAGTTCAATTAACCCTTTAAATTGCTCACCTCTAGCTTGAAATGCTTCTGCTAAATCTTTTCTACCAGACTTCTCTAATGTGTCTGCTACCATTCTTTCTAAAACATTTTTTTCAAACTGGAGAGCTTCTACATAACCTGCTCTTTGCGTTGCGTCTCCTACATTACCTTTGATTTGGCTAGCAGATGTACCAGAATCATAAAGTTTAGTAGCTCTAATATCTTCTGTTACTTTTTGAATCCTTGTGACTAAATCAGAAAGAGAGTGAGGTGCTTGGTTAGGAGAACGGTTTATATCTTTTTTAAGAGAGTCAAGCCGAACTTGCATTTCAGATAAAACACCAGCTTCTAAATCTGGATTAGCTCTAGCCTCTTTAACTTGTTCTTGAATATAGGAAGTAATAGAATCGCCTTCCACTCCTCCTCTTTCAAACACACCGTAAGGAGTGCCATCTGCTTTGTTGTAATTTAACCCAACAGGATTAAATTCAGAGTCGTATGTAGATATTTGAGGTGTTTTAAAATTAGCTAATTCAGGCTTAAGAGTCCCATAAATATTATCTTTAGCCTTACTAATTTTATCTCTTACACGCTGTATTGTGTTTAATTTAGTTTCAAAATATTTCCTACTACCAGGTTGTGCAGGAGAATAAGGATTGTTAAGCAATGTGTCTGCTATTGCAAACTCATCTCGAAGTTCCGCCCTTAAGGGCATCCTAGAGCCAGCGTCTGTAAAAGTGGTATCTAGTGCTTTTGCTACATATTGTTTATTTTGTGCTAAGTTTTTTCCAGCAACTGCATTTATGGCGTTCACACCGCCTGAATTATTTGGGATTATCCCTGTGTTGTTTTTTGATATATCAAATGCACCTTCTACTGTTGGTTTGTTTCCTACAGTATTCCCAATTTTCTTTAACCCGCTATTTAAAAATCCCGTAGCTTCTCCTACTCCCTTAAGTAGCGGGAAAGCTCCTTCGGTAACTGCATCCGCTACAAAATCTGTAGCAGAATCTTGTAATGAAAATGCGTATCTGCTAGGATCTTTTTCCTGTAATCCAAACTGCTGCAATCCGTAATTGACAGGATTTGAAAGAGCCTTTCCTAACCCTGAGCCTAAAAGAGAGCCTAGCATAGTTCCTCCTGGGATAGGAGTCATCGAACCTAAAGCCCCTACTCCGAAAGCTCCAGCTGTAGATAAAAGAGCTTCTGGAGTGGCTAGACCACTAAGTAATGCACCTCCAGTATTTACAGGGTCTGTAGCTAGCCCTTTTATCATTTGAGGCACTGCTGTAACGTTATTGATAATTTTTTGACCAAGAGGAATAACCGTAACAGGTTGAGAACCTACAGCACCTGTAGTAGTATCCGTAGTAGAGGCTACATCAGATTCTGCTTGCTGAGAAGCCCATAATGCATCTTTTTCTTCATCTGTTAGCTTTTCCCATTCCTGATCCATTTACCTATCCTGTCGTGTGCTAAGTTTTTCAGCGATATTGTACCAATCAACCTGCGGCTGACTACTTCTTACAGCATTTACTGGAGGATTATTAGTAGTTTTTTTGCCCAAAGGAATAACTTGGACTGAAAATTTCTTTTCTCTCCTCCTTATTGCTTCCGCTACTATCTGCTCTGTTGATAGATTTGGGTTCATTTTTTTTACGTCGGCTGGAGTAGCCCCGTCTGGATAGTATTCAACATAAGAAGCAGCTTCCCCCACACTTAATTCGTTATAAGCGTCCCTTTCGGCTCTGTCTATCATGTTTTTGACATCTTCGATCATATTTCTAACTGTTCCAGCTTTAATACTATCGTTAATACGCTGTGTCAAACTAGAAGCAAGTTTTGTAGCGTTATAATCAGTTTTTGGTACTAATCCTGCAAGTTGAGCTATCTCTTCTCCTGCTTGGCTAGCTCCCATTTTAGACATATTTTTAAGCCTAGTCTCAATACTAGCAATAATCCTTGCAGCGGGATTACCAGTTGCTGTTCCAAATTGTTCTATTTCTGCAATAAGGTCACGCCCTAGCCCTTTTAAAGCAGAAGTGTCCGTAAGTCTTTCATCTACTTTTTTTCTAGTAGCTTCTGACACTGGGGCTAAATCATAAAGGGCTGAATTGTCGCCCGACATGACACGCTCTTTTATCTTATCATACTTAAGCGGTCTAAATGCATTTTGTCCTTGAGGGCTTTCATTGTAAGAGGGGAAAGCATTAGACGGATGAGAAGAAATAGCTTTATATCCTGCTCGTTTTTCCGCAGAAGCTGTTTGTAATGAACTTCTGTCCTCCATTTGACTTTTAGCGAACTCTCTTCCTTCTTCCACACGTCTGTTCAAGTCTTCATTCTCTAATTGCCTCATTGTGCCAGTAGCTAGCCTATCAGATTGCTGTAACTGCGTTCTCAACAAGTCATTTCTAATGTCATTTTCTTGTTTAGCTAAAGACCCTATTTGCTGTTGTCTCAACTGTTCTTTAGCTTGCCAGTCTGTCTCAAATGATTTAATAGCCGAAGGTATTGCCCTGTAAAGTGGATCGGCTGCATCTGCCATCCCAGCAGAACCGCCTCGACCGTACCCGATAGCTAATGGTAAAGCTGAAACTAAAGCTAGGGCTAATGCGTCACTAGTGCGTGTGTCTGGGGTAGGCGTGTTTATTAAGCTAGCCTGTGCGTTTCTTAAAGCTGTTAAATTGTTGCTTAACCCTGTAATCTGTGTGTCGTAACTTCTATTCTGTGATATAATAGCTTCTGCGAATGGGTCAGAAGGTTGTAATCCTACACCTTGTTGCCCATTAATAATACCACCGTCAGTTGGAGGGGGTTCTTGCTCGTACCCCATACTTTGCATAGCATCCATTATATTTTGGGGGATTTCGTTGGTATAACTAACTCTAGGAGGCATTTGCACCCCCTTTGATTATTTCGTTTATAAGAGGCGTTAAATCTGGAGGAGTTGCACCACCGCCACCGCCTCTAGGTCTGCTCTTTAGCTCCTCTTCTGTCATCTTCTGATTCTTTTTAGCTATTTTAGTGCCTACTACACCCGTAGTGGCTGCAACTTTTGAACCTACGTTATTTGAGACTATATCAGAATTAGTAGCTTGTGCGTCAATTACTGTTTTTATTGCATCGGCTACTTGTTTTGCTCGCCTTTCTGCTTCTCTAGAAGTAGCGTCCCCTTGAGTTTGTAATAAATTACCCTCAGCAGTTTGTGCGTTAGCTACAGCGTTTCCAGTTCCAGTTAAAAGATTTGCAGTAGCTTGGTTTTGAGCTGTTCTTTCATTTGTGGTAACTTGATCTAAAGCAGTAATATTAGCTGCCGTAGCGTCAGTAGTAACTCCTAGCATTTGAGAAGCTCCTAAAGAAAGATTAGCAGCAGCTTGGTTTTTAGCTCCAGTTCTAGCGTTATAAGAATCCTGTATAGCCTTAGCGTAATCGTTTCTACGAGAATCTTGCACATCAATGTTAGCCAGCAATAACTTTTGTTCGGCGTCGGCTGCGTTTCTTTGCCCTAAGTCCTCAAGTTGCCTTTGTGCTGCAAATGAAGCTCCGCCTCTCATTGCGTTACGTGCTACAGAGTCGTTAAGGTTTCGAGTAGCAGCCTGCCTTTTGCCTTCTAGCTCTTTTACTGATTGTTCTCTTAAAGCTTGGTTTTGAGCAGAATCTAGACCACTTAACCCCCCTTCCATAAGTTGAAGTGTTTTTGTTAGACGTGCGTCCTCTTGGTCAATTGTGTCATAAGTCTTTTTAAGGTCACTTATTACTTTATCGCCTTGCTCCCTAACATAGCCAGCATTATCGCGAATTAAATTCAATCCTTCCTGAACATCTTGAGGCCTTGTTCTAGTCCTATCTAAAGTTTCTTTAGCTAAATTCAATGATTCTTGAACTGTAGGGTCTAATTTAAGAGATCCGTCTGGATTCCTAGAATTTTTAATTAACTCGCCAACTTGTGAGATAAAATCAGTGGATTCTTTTGTATTACCACCTACATAATTTGGGGAAGTAGGGTCTAATAGACTCTTTGCAAGATTCTCGTCAACTAATGGACTTTCTTCAAGGAATCCCTGTTTCTCGGCAATAGTCTTACCTTCTGAGAAGTCTTTATTTAACTCTTTGCCCTCTGGAGAAAGTTTTACTTTTTTCTTCTTAGGTTCGGTAGGGTCATTAGAAGTTTTCTGAGCAATTTTAGCTTTAAAGGCGTCAGCAGCTGCTTTACCTTGTTGGTTGGATATCTTATTATACTCTTCTCTCTGAGCCTGTGTAAGGATTCGTTCTTTTGCCATTTTCTAATCGTTGCTCGCCACGTTTAAATCATCAAAATCATAAGGAGTTTGCAAATCTAGCACAACCCCACTTAATGAAAGAGTTTTAAAAAGTTCGTACACTTCTAATTTTAGCTCTAAAGCTGTAGCAGTCACGCCTGATAAATCAACTACCGCTGAAACGTCCCTTGCGTCAGGAAAAGAAATAGTAGTAGTAGCTCTTTGTGGTGCTGTTGAATTTAAATTATTAGACAAATTGTAGAATAGTTCAACATTCGCTATAAAGTCTGTAATGCGTTCTACTTCATTTGTGTTAGAAAACCTCCAAAGCTTTAACCTGCAAAACTCTTTGAGCTTCTCAAGTTCATTAAAATGTAATGGAGTTGTATTAAAATTGTAACGGATAGGAGAGCCGTTATCACAATAAGCTAGTCTACCTGTTGAGTTACTAGGGGTAGTGTTTAACTCTGCTAGGCTAAAACGCTTATAAATGCCGTCAAAACGTGTTAATTTAGGTCTAGCACTCGCATATAATGCATTTGACTCTCTTTTTATGTTGCTAGTTCCAATGTAGTAATCGCTATCATTGAAAGTAGTAAAACCTAATGTAGGTTTATTGTGAGCTGGGAATTCCCATTTAAACCAAGAGCCTGAGAATGCTTTTCTACTGAATAAAATCCCTGAATCTTGAGCTAACGCACCAGTAAAACTTTTACAATCAAGTATAAATATCTTAGAATCACTGTCGATACTTGATAAGTTGTTTAAAATTACCCTTAACTGGTCTTGCAAGCGGTCATAATGCAATACTGCTGAATAGTTCTTCCACATTGATTTATAATCAGAAGAAAGCATTTTACCTATTTCAGGGAATAGCGAATTTTGAGCTAATCCAAAAATACTGTTAGCCCCATGAGCTATAAGCACACCGCCTACTGTAGCTAGTCCATTTGTAGAGCTAAGTCCTCCGTCTTCTTCTGTAAGTGTAGAAACGCTTAATTCTGCATATCCAAGTGAGTTTAGGAAACTTCCTTTAATTTCATAAATCCCACGTTTTCTAAAAATATAAAGGGATTCTCCAGCACTTGAAGCCCCTATCAACCTTCCGCCTACAGTTCCACCAATAGCTATAGAATTAGTTCTAGGCACATGTTCAATGCTTTCTGTGCCAGCGTCAGGTAACGACCAGTAAGCTGTAGATTCACCGCAATAAATAGCCCTACCATTGTGAAGCGTCATTGCAAAAGTTCTAGGCGGTGGCGTTCTTTCAAATCCTACATCTGGGATAGCTACAGGTTCTACTATACTTGTATCTGCTTTTTCGTCAATGTAAACATTAGAAGCAGTAGATTTAGTTAAAAAACCGCTTATGGTCGGCATTTCTGTGACTAAATAAAAAGAATTGCCCCCTAATTTAGTTCTACAAATAAGAGTTTTGCAGTTAATTGCCACAATCTCACCTGCAACAACTGTGAGAGAAGCGTCTAATGTAATTTCTATATAGTTTGAGCCAATAGTAGAGTTTATAGAAACTACTTTCCTAGTACTCATTGTAGAAGTTATAGAACCTCCACCCACGTCTAATCCTACAGCATGATAAATAATATCGCCTACAAATATAGAACACGGTGTGTTTAATCTAATAGTTGCCGAAGTGGCGTTGGCGTTTATTACAGCTTGCCACCCTGGATTTAATTCTACTCCTCTAGCCACGCTTAAATCGGTGTCTAAACGGATGTTTACAGCATTGTCCATGCCAGAAAGTGTAATGCTTCTAAAGTTTTCAGAAGGGTCTGAGTAAAAAACTCTGCCTCTAGCGTCGGTAAAACAGTAGATTAAAACGTACTTATAAGTACCATGAACCATAGCTCCTGTGCCAGTAGTAGCATTACTAAACTGTCCAGCATAAAGCCCATCAGGTGCGTATAAACCAGCATGATATTGCCTTTTACCGTCGTATTTAAGCGGTCTACCTACATACTCAGCTACTTTTTGTTTGTAAGTAATTTCACCAGTATCATAAGTTAAGGTTTCATTTCTTAACTTACTAGTTGTAGTATAAAAATCAGGTAAAGAATCAGTACAGGCGTAAACAACATCGCCAGAATCTGTAAAAGAAACTGTAGGGTTAGCTTCTGGTTCGCTATGGCGGGCAATTTTTGCCATAGACTCTATTTCTACGCTAGAATGATTCCAAGCGTAATACACGTTCGGATTAGGGATAGCTTCAAGTGCGTTATAGTAAACTTTCCAATTTGTAGAACTTGTTCCTTGTGCTACTCTTGTTATACAAGTAGAGAAAAAGCTAGCCACACCAAGCCAGCTATCATAACGCATTTCTAGCCCTACTATGTTAGCTCCAGTCTTACCAATTGTAACTGTAGAACCTGCTATTGTCCCGATTAAAATAGCTCTTGGTGCTTTTGTGCTAGAACAATAAGTTGCAATTAAATCATTTTCAGATAAGTCGTAAGAACCTGATAAAGTTTGACTAACTTCTGAGCTTGAAATAGGAGATATTTTAGACCAACCTAAATAAGGCGTTTTAACTGCTGTCGGCATCTTAACAAGAGACACCCCACTAAGTGCATCTACTGCTTCCCAAAGTTCGCCTAAAAAGTAATCCTGCAATGCAAAATTAGTACCAGCTACTCTTAAGCACGGTGTTGAATAGGCTACGTTATCTAATGTAGTTACGACACTAGGGTTAAAACTAAAAGTAACTTCTGCTGTGCCGTTTATTTCAAAATAAATTTCTTTTACTCGAAAGAACTCGCCGTTAAATACTAGCAATTCTTCTTTTTGTGTATCTTCTTCCACATCATAGAAGTTGTAGGTGTGGATGCCATAAAGTTCTGCAGAAAGTACTTGAGAGTAGCCTAATCTACCTACAATGCCTTTTTGATAGGTTAATTCAAGGTTTGTAGAATCTTTAAAAAAAGAAGGGTCTCTATCTAAGTCGGTAGAATGTCTATCTACGCCTTTAAAGTCCTTAATTATTCTTTGATGAAACTTTTGAGGCACACTTACCACCCTTCCCGAAGCATTAACTCGCCGTCAACTTCTTGGAACTCTGTAGGGTCTTTGTCTCCCACACTGTAAGCTGTTATTAGTGTGTCTAAAGCTTCCTCTTTTCTACGTCTTAGGAAAGTTTGCCGTTCGAATGAAGCTCCTTTTGTTCCTGCTATCTGTTCGGTAGCGTAGTAAATAAAATATCGCTCTGCTTCTTGAGCTAGTGGCGAATGTGTAGTAACATCTCTACCTACAAGGATTCTATTGCCTACTGCTATAGTTTCGCCTGATTGAAATGCAAAAGAAGTACCAAAACTTACTACACCAGAAGTTACAGAAGAAAATTCTACGTTTCTCATCACTATTTGACCGTACTTGTTGACAACGCAAAAGAATAAATCTCCAGCGTTATTTAGGTCGTCATCTCCAAACCCTGTATAGTAAGAAATCGTAGTAGCGGTTAGCTCAGTAGTAGACGAAGTAAAAGCTGAAACTGTTCCTATTGGAATTGCTAAATAGTCTGGTCTCTCCTCCCACACTAACTTTATTTGCCCTTGAGTCGCTGAACCTTCTAAAAAGATAGCTCCATTTTGAAGATACCAAGAGATAGGTGCTAACACACTCTGTGGGTCAGAAGCTAAGTCAATGCTTCCCTTGGGAACGTCAATCCAGCATGAAGTGTCATTATAGCGGTATTTTACGTCTACGACTCTAATGTCATGAGAAAGAGAGCTTACTAGGTTGTAAGTGTTGTCTGCATCACCTAAAGTGAGTGTAGCATTTCTTTGAAATATTGTGTCGTTTACTTCTGTAGCCTTAGCTGCAAAATGGTCTTTAGCGTCGTTAAAAAGGTCTACGATGTAGTTATCTTGCACACCTACCGTAGTAGAAAGAGGCGAAACTATAGAAGTAAAGTTTGAATCTTGCCTAACTCTTTGAATGAGTGTGTTAACATGTCTACATGGCATTGTTAGCACTTCCTCCACCAAAAACTGAATCTATACCCGTAGCAGGATTAGATTCTATTGCATTATTGGCGGAGTTAAACCACGAATCTACTTGTTCAGCTCGTTCTGGTTTTTTTATTTGGTAATTTGGGAAGAAGTCCTTTATCTGTGATTGTACTGTAGGGCTAACTACATTTACAGCTTTTTGAACCTGCTCTTGATAACGTGGTTTAGAGTCAACTAGGTTCTTTTGAGCTACGTTCAATTTATCACTCTTAGAAAAATCTCCTTCTGGGGAACTAAAAAGAGCAGAAAAGTTTAGGTTTCTGTCATGAGCAAAAATATTGTCTATAGAAGCGTTATAAGCTCCTAAATTATTATTATCAATTTTACCTTGCTGTGTAAAGCCATTAAGAAGCTCTTTGCCCTTTTTTTGGTCTATTCCAAGCTTTCCAGCCATGTCTTTAGCATTGTCTAACGCTTTATTTAAGTCGCCATTACTATTAGAAATCGCAGCTCGTGTAAAATAACCAGCAAAAGCAGCAGTAAGCTCATCATCTCCACCAGTAATAAGTTCTGCAAGAGGTAAGACGTGTCCAAACACAACTCCCTGCATCGGGTCTTTGTGGTCAACTTCATAAGCTGCTAATCCATCATCATATTTAAAACCACCGTCCTTGCCCATTTCAAAAGTAGAACCGTCTGAAAGAACATATCTCCCCTTATCGGCAAGAAATCCTTTTTTTTCTAGCCCTTTTCTTACTATGTCACGCTCTAATTGGTCTTTGCCTTTGCCAGTCCTCATCTGTTGACCGTACTTGCCATATAAAAGACCAGCAGCAAGTCCCAAAGGTCCTAGTAATCCTAGCCCTGCATAACCAGCCATAGCCGCTAATCCTGCTGTCCCTGCTCCTGTAGCATAACCAGCCATGCCACCTTTTAAAGCTCCTTTATCTTCATTGTAGTAAGGGCTTTTAAAATCGTCCCACATGTCTTTAGCGGTGATTCCCCCACTCACTACTGCAAGAGGAGAAGCTACGGCGTTCAGCACTCCCATTGTTTGACTGCCCGCTCCTAGCCAATCTGCTCCTTCTTTTACAGTCCCTACGGCGTCTTTAGCTTCTTTTACAGTTTCTTTAACTTTTGCCATACTAACGCCCCACCCTCGCTCTACTAAAACTAGTTGCTAAGTTCCCTAATGCGTTTATCATATTAGTAGAGGAATTATTTAGTGCGTTTAGCCTTGCGTACATGTCGCTTGAACTGCCTGAGCTTGCAGAGCGTTGCATTTCGTACTGCATCTTTTGTAAGTTAGCAACCATTGTTATTTTTTCAAGCCGTAGCTTCTCGGCATTTTGTGCTTTAGTATACTCTGCTACTTTTGCTTCATCTTCTCGCTTTTGAGCGTTCATGAGGTAGCCTAGACCACCTTGCAAGCCTGTACCTATTACCTGTGGCTTAAGGAGTGAATCACCTAAATTACTCCAAAAGCTTGGACTTGAAGCTACATTTGAACCTGCTTTAGAAACTGAATTTGCTATATTACCAATACTGCTATAATCGTACTTATCGCCAAGTTGGAATAAGTTACTGCTAGAACTTCCATTAGTAAATAAATCTCTAGCGTTAGAGCTATTAGTAAGACTGCTACTATCTAGCCCTGTTTCCCCACTGCTAAAAATAGAATCTATTCCAGATTCTAAATAAGAGTTGTCATAGGCGTTGCTAATAAAATCTGAACCATAATCGACAATATCAGAAAGCCAAGACATTTATAAACTTTTATATTAAAGTTGTATTTGGGTTACTTCTAGCACATAACACACCGCTGTTAAGATTACCGAAGATTGTACTGCAATTGCAGTGTCTGCTTTGCCTACAAACATAGCGTGCCTAGAAAGTGGTAGTCCATACCTAGTTCTTGCTAGTACAGCGTCTGTTATAGAGTAATCACCTAAATCAAAAGTAATGGTGTGGTCGCTAGTAATGCTGTGTGACCACCCCACTATCACCTGTCTAAAACCAGTAGTAATTGAACTACGAATAGTTACATCTGTATTTATAGTGTCAATTGCTACTTGGTAAACGTAAATTCCACCAAGATTGTTCCACCCTTCAACCTTTGCAGGAAGGGTTTCTCGAAGGGTAGAGGTATTAGCCATTTATATTAACTCTCAGTTGAACCACGTTTTACTAAAATAAAGCCACTTACTTTAACGTCTGTAGCAGTTCCTGCGTCGCTATAGCACAAAATTCTAACTGCCGAAACTGTAGAACCTGTGTCATGAAGTACGCAAAATACTTTACCAGCGTCGGACCTAGCTATGGCACTACACCAAAGTACTACGCCTGCCGACCTAAGAAGTGTTAAAGTATAGTCACCAGTTCCATTGTCTGTAAGTGTGATGTCAGAACTTCCAAATGTCATAGCAGCTGTTCCCGTTCCTGTAAAAGCAAACGGGATTAGCTCTAGATCAGGTTGACTTACATCGATTCCTGGATATCTAGACATATAGTTTTTCCTTTATAATAAAATGTTAAAAAACTATGAAGTAGCTAGATTTTCGATAGTAGCAACATAGAATGGGTTAATAAAGTTCTCGTAATATCCACCATATCTAGCTTCATAGCTATCTGCATCTGAGCTTCTTAAAAGGATACTATTATCTTCATCAAACCAACCAAAGCCCTCTACGTGATGACGTTCGATTCTTGAAGGTTCTATTATAAATACCATGTCATCCCTAACATATCTAGAACGAACAATATCAATAGAACCTTGAGCCGAATCAAATACCGCAGAAGGGAATGAAGCTCTAACTTTAGTTATTGCACTAGAGCTTCCAGTCACACTGCCTACTGTATAGCGTTTTTTAGTTTCTTCTTGGTTTATAAATAGCTCGTATTGTTTGTAAGAAACTACTATTAATCTAGGTGAGCTACCATTTTTGAATTGATATTCAGTTACAGCTCTGTTTAATAAGTCAGTAGTTAAAAGTTTAGAACTTGCGTCAATAGTATGACATAGCCCAAATCTTCTAGTGTAAGACACACCGTACATAGAGCCTGTAGTAAATTTGTGAGCAGTTAAAAGCCCTTGAGGCACTTTTCTAGTACTAGCTCCAGTAGCTCCAGTGTCGTAGAAAGAAGAATTTTCTAATACAAGGTTGTGAGTTTTAGAGTTAAATCCTCCACCAGTTAAGTCAACTGAACCAGTTAATCTAGATAGTGTGATTGCTCTTGTAGAAGTGTTTATTGCTGTAATTTCAAATTTGCTTGCTTCTAAAGCTGGAGTTCCGCCTACATCACTTTCAACTTGAACTATATCGCCTTCTTCAAAATACGCAGGTCTAAATCTATAGTCGCCAGTTGTAAGGATTGTAATTACAGGTGCAGCAGCAGAACCAGTAGCAGCAGCTCCAAATTGACCAAGTACCATATCGCCCTTGTTATAAAGAGCCATAGCTTGGATTCTTGTAAAGTTTTTTACTTTGTTTTGAACTTCGTAATCGTAAGCTCTTTTAAAAGCTTGGTCACTTTTAGCAGAAGTTTTCATAGTCATACGGTCTAATAAAAGACGTGCGTATGCTTTTTGAGGAGAGACTACAGGAGTTACGTGTTTTGCATAGTTAGCAGTACCAAGCGTTCCGAAACTTGAAGAACCTCCAAAAGTAGTTTGGATAGGGAATCTTAAATCTTCACCGCCTAAGCCAAACTTTTTAACAAGCATGCCTTCAAGTGGGTCTTCCACACCTGAGCCGTAAAGAGCAGTTCCCCACTCACCGTAAGTACGTTTGAATAAATCGCTATACCCTGATAGGGTTTTCTCTGTTGTTGTCATGAGTAAATCTTAATCCGTTTAAAAAAAATGTAAAAAATTTGTAAAAATAAATATATAAAATCTTTTATTTTTGCGTCTTTTTACAGTTCTCCACCGAATGAAAGCTTGTGAGCTTAAATTCAACAGAATAAAACGTTACTCATGCAACTGTAGTAAGTTTCAGTTCTCTTTCTATCGGAATAAAGCGTCGATATCAGAAGCACTTTTTACTACAACAGGCTTATTCCCCTTATTGTGACCGTTAGAGCTTGGTCTAGCACTTACTCCACTGTTAGAGATGCCCGATAACACCTGTTTACTAATAACGGCATTTCTTTGTTTATTGTCAACCCCTTTTTTACTATTGTTAAAGTAATCTTTAGCAATGGAGTTGATAAGGCGTTTAGCTTTTTCAGGGCTGTGAATCCTTGGGTCTACTACGCTGTTTACTTCTATTAGAAACTCCTTATTCTGCATGTAGTTGTCAGGGATTCCCTCCACACTGCCTATCTGGTCTAGTACCCATAAAACTTTGCCGTGTTCTATGATTGCAGAGATTTTTTCTTCGTCTTTTTTAGTCCTCCAAGAGTCTTCCCTGCGTAACAGTTCAGCAGCTCTGTCGGCGTACTCTTTAGTAATGCCTCTGTCTTCTACAGCTTGTAAAGCAGCTGCTCTAGCTTGTTCTGCTGTACGTTTCCCAGTTAGCTGTGCTTCTTCTTGCTTTTTAAGCCTATTTTGGTAATGTTCAGTATCTAAACCTTTAAGGTATTGCCTGTACCCTTCCACAATTAGGGCTTGTCCTTGTGGTGAGTTTGTGTCAGTCCCTGGAGGTAGTATCTTTTGAATGTAGTTAGCGTAAATTTCTTTTTCTAACTCGTGAACGCCAATTATCATTTTACGTAGGAATTCGCCAGGTGGCACTTCTAACGCTTCTACAACACTTTTTAGCCCTTTTACGGGGTCTTCCTGAATTGTGTTTACAAGAGCTTTTTGACTTTCTACTAAATTCTGCTCATATTGTGAAAGCTGAGATTTAATCTCTACTACTTGGTTTTCATGTTCTTTTACTCGTGCCAACCGCTTTTCTATAGCTTCTTCACCACCTGCTACTTTCATCTGGTCGTGAAGAACATAATCTTTTACTTCGCCGTCAACCTTAGAAGTAATCATTACATCGCCTGGTAAAGTAAACTCTCTACCGTCTTTTAATTTAATAGTGTATTTAGCCCCCTTTTTAGGTAATTCAATACCTAAGTCTATCGGTGCAAGATTGTTAGATTCACTATCGTTTTCTTCATCTTGAGCCTCCAAATCTTCGTCTTGATTTTCAGTAGACTCATCGTTAGTACTCTCTTCTTCGTCGTTGTTATTTTCTTCTGTGTCGTCGTCTTCTTCATATTCTTGCTTTATATCTTTATCTTCTAAAACTAGCCCTTTTCTAGCTTCTGCCATGTCTTCTACAGAAGGAAGCGGAATAGTCCCTCCAAATTCTCCTACGCTAATTATTTTTTCGTCGTTGTTACTCATGTTTTCCTTTTGTTATTAAGCTGTTGGTTGAACTGGTTGCGGTGGCATTGAAAGCATCATGCCTTGCTGAATTGCCTGTGAAAGTAATTCTCTAGGCATACAAAGCGGGAACGATGGGTTCTGAGCTAAAAAAGCTTGCCCAAAGGCGTAATTTGTGCTAATAATGCCTAAAATGTGCATTTCAGTGCCTTGTACGTGTTTTTGGAAGTTTAATTTGATAGTGTCGTCTACGTCTTCCTTAAAAGAAGCTGATTGCATAAACTTAGCGTGTTCATACCAGTGAACAGTATTCTCTTCATACGCTGTAGCGTCTGCCACAATCCCACCTTCTACAAGTATTTCGTTTTCTCTTTGAGCTGCTTCTATAGCTACGGTGGAATAAGTGTAATATTGGTCTAAATTCCCTAAGTCTAACAGGTCTAGAACTTGCTCTTTTGGTAAAAGCCCTGGATATGCTGTAGAAAGTTCTTTTATCTGCATAATTCTACCGCTTTTTGAGTCAGCTAGACCGCTAGAACGCTGTACTCTAATGTCGTAAGTACCGCCTAATTTAGCCCCACGCAAAGATTTTACAGAAAACTTGTTGTTTTTCCCAACTACTCGGATAGTTCTTTCAATGTCGTCTTGATAGAACGCTCCTGCCGTAGCTAATGACAACCTAGCAAGGGTTTGCAAAGCTTTATCGTGTTTTCTGAGGGGTGTGTGCATTTGTCTAGCTTGTAATTCGTCTAGTTCAGCCACACCTGCCCCTGAGTCCATTCTTTTTGGTACTATCCCTTGGTTTATCTCATGGATTGAAGCTAATCGGTCTATCATCCTGTCTACTAGCTCTACTGCAGAAAACAACTCACCACCAATAGACCTAAACTGCTCTATTCTAGGTGCTACAGTACCGTGATATTGTATTACGGAAGGTGCGTTCCTTAAATTACCTATTTTTACCTTACTTGCTGAGTTAATAACCCAGTAAATGTGTGAAGCTAAGGCTAAATTTGTGTACATAATAGAAATAATGTTATTACGCACAATTTGTAACATCATTATTTTGTCTAAAACGCTTTTTGAATAAATCTGGTCTGGGATGTCCCAGTCTGAAATCCACACTAAAGGTAAATCTCTATGCCCTACGGCTTCTACTAGGGATTTATTTTCTAGAACGCATTCACTTGTGAAGTAAACAAATCTTCCAGCGTCTAGAAACTCAGTTCCCTTATGGTAAAGCTTATAAGTCCAGACTTGGTTATCTCCTAGCTCGTGAATACCCTCGTCTAGTAAGTCTCCACCTTGAGAGTATAAGTCTTCTTCGGAATAAGCACTGTGGATAAGTGCGTTTGCTTTTTCAGGGTATTTAACAGCTAATTCAAATTTATCTTCTTTTGCTATTTCTATAAAGTATGGCACTGTGTCTATTTCGGTGTACCCTGGAGCAAACACAATGTACCGCCTAGGAACTTCTTTCCAGCGAACGTCTCCAGTCCGTTGTACTATCTCAGCGGTTAATTCGTTGCCGTCTCTGTCTAGTATTGGTTCACCAGTTTCAGGGTCAGTAACTACGGTAAAAACTCCAGGAGTTTGACTTCCCGAACCGTCTAATGGATTAGTCTTAAAGTCACCTCGGTATGGGTCGTAGTCTACAATCACACATGCGTCACCAAATATCTTAGCTGATTTAGTCCAGCGGTACTGCAAACTTTCAGCGTCGTACTTATACCAAAGATGATCTATAAAAAGCTTACTTGTCTTTGAGGCTATACGGTCATTATGTTCTTGTGAGTTAGAAGGAAAAACTTCTATATTGCTTTTATTTCTTAAAACTTGCGTAGTTAAAGCTTCTACTACTTCTACAACTCGGTTTACTACAATCTTAGTCCCGTGTTGGCGTTTTAGAGTCTCTCTGTCTCGGGGTGTTCGCTCAGTAAGGCTTCGCAAGGTTTGAAAGCCTTCATAGAAATCACGCTTTCTACAGTCTTCTATAAACCTAGCTTGAACGTCGTTCTTAACTTCTTGAACAAATAACGCCCACCACTCGAAAAACCTTTCAGTGTCCTCTGCTACAGTCCAAAAGGGTTCGAGTGCTTTTGGTTCATTGTCACTATATCTACTCATTGTTTGTGATTCCTTCTACGCTAGTTTCATCAATATCATCATCTTGTTCTAACTCACCCCTAAAGTTAAAATCAAACGGTGCAATTTCCTCAGGGTCTAAACCTGAAAGAACGCTTAAATTCTTTGTAAGTTCCTTAATCATCTCTTTAGTTTCAGCGTCGATAGACTTCATCAACTCTTCATCTTCTACGGGTATAGGGTCAGGGATAACTGTACTATTAGCCTTTTTTTCTAATTGCTCAACCCTAACTTCTAAACGAACTATTCGTTCTAATAGACGTTCTATTTTGTTTGTTGTACTTTCTGCTACCACAAGTCGCCCCCTAATCTGTTAAAATCGTTTTCATCGTCATCTTCTTCTAGTCCAAAGATTCCCGTCATGTCTGTTACGTCTTCACCACCAAACATTAGACTGTTATCAGGCAATGTACTTTGCAAATCTTCTTCTGGTGTGAAAGCTCGTCTACCTCGCTCAGCTTCGGTCTTTTGCTTCTCAATCTTTTCTTCTAGAAGTGTATACCCACTTTCAGCAAAGGCGTATAAACAACAGTCCATGAGGTCATCATTTCTTTTATTTATCTTGCCTCTGTCGTCGTAAATATATCCTTCAAATTCCTTTGCTACGTCTTCCAGCTCATCCAGAATAAATAACTTATCATGCATAAGAGCATCACGAACAAGAGAAATGTTATTAGATTTATCATTCTGTTTCTTTTGGGTAGGTAATACCGTTTGTCCGATAGCTTCCATTTCTACACGGAATAGGCTTGCAGCTTCATCGTAAATTTCTGTAAACTCTATCGTGTTACCGTACCATTCGTCCCTATAAGCTTGAACTCGTACATTCATATTCCAAGCGGACAATTCTTCTGGTCTAGTTTCTACTATAGAAAACACCCAGTACATGTTAGCAGTTACAGGATTGTGTAGAAAACCTGCACACCCCCAACGTGTCCCAGAAGGGTCAAATGCTGTTATACCCACTAAGTCCGCAGACTCTTGTTTAATTCTGTCTAGTATAAAGCTTCTAGGTTTTAAATGCTTATTTCGGGAAAACATCGGGTAAATACTTCTAGCTCCTCCAGGTATAAACAACGCTTCGTACTCACGTTGCCACACTCTTAAATCACCCCTTGCTATCAATTTAGCTCTAGTCTTTTCTATCTCGTCTTTAGGTAATCTTGGGTTAGACCAAATGTCTCTTCTCATCCAGAGGTACTTAGGATTCCCCTTTTCCATCTCCTTTTGAATTTCTTTTGCCTGTTCTATGTACACGTTCTCAGTGTCAGGCGGTGTGCCTAAAAACATCACTGTAGCTTGGTAAGCCAGCCTATTTGGTTCCATAGCGTCCCAAACTTCCTTTTTCCAGTCTTGAAACTCGTCGCAAACTAAAAAGTGTGGCTTATAACCCCTAACACGAGCTTCATTGTCTGCACCGTCTAGCTTTATAAACGAACCGTTAGTAAATACAAACCGTTGGTCGGTTGTGGTGTACTCTGCTAACCATTCAGGTGGTATAATATCATGTAAGAAGTAACTCTCTACATAAATCTCTTTAGTTAGGTTAAAAAACGGTCCGATGATGTAGTTCTTAGTACGTGGGTATAACCCTGCCATTGCTACTGCAGCTATACCACCTAATGTAGACTTACCAAAGTTCCTAGAACATTGTAAGAATACCTTAGCCATTGGAGTAGAAGGGCTAAGTATCTTCTGTAACGGTTCAGCTTGTCCAGCGTGTGGATAGTATCCTACCTTCTTAAGATGCGTAAAAAATACCTTAATTAAATCTAAGCCACGCTGTGCATTTGCTATTGAAGCTCTTGCTAGGTCGTTACCATCGCTCATAATAGAAGCGTCTTTCATCGCCTGTCTCTTCACAGGGTCTTTGGTCGCTTGCTGTGCGTGGATTGTAGCTTTGGAGAAACGTTTTTTTACCACACTTAAGCTTCCTCTTCGGGTGGTAGTCCAATCCTACGGATGTTTATATCGTCAATAGGTTTTAAAATAGAACCTACACCAGTTTTTACTAGTGGGTCTAATCCTTCGTCGAACCTGCCTCTATTCTCACCTGTAATAGGTGCTAATGCTTCAGGTGTGGTTAATAACTCAGGCGGCAACACGTCGCTAAACTCTGCTAGCTCACTTTGCTTGGTCGTCAAGAATTCTAATAGCTCCTTTGGTGTGTATTGGTTTTCTAGTGTGATGTTCGTAGCTTTTCCAAGTTCTAACTGTCTAACACGGTGGAGGTTGGTTAATACTTGAGAGAGTAACGCCAAATCTTTAACAGACAACTCAGCACTGTCATTATAGAACCGCTTTAACTGTCTTGTAACTACTTCCACACCATAGAACATCAACTCTTCGGCTTGGTCTGAAAGTGAGTTCGTGCGGATTCTCTCTAATATTTCCTTATCGTACTCTTGCTTCTCTACAGCCCATGAAGGAATATTCGCCCTCCATTCATGCTCAGGATAGCCAGTTTCAAGATGCACTTTTATAAAGCTCCAGTCCATAAAGTAAAGCATCTTTACGAACTTGTGAACGTCTACTTGAGCCTTAGACGGCTTTCTATAATCCCACGTTGGCTTGTTCAATAAACTCATATCATCGGACACACCATCCCCCCAGTTCTGTTTAATCTGGATGTCAGGAGGTGTTAAGTTTTCTTTCTTCTCTTTTTTAAGGCGTCTTAGCCTGTCCTTTTCATCAAAGGGTTTGCCTTTAGCGTGGTTTCTTTTCGTCGAGTCTTTTTTAGTAGTAGTAGTTTGCTCTTCCTGTAATTCTTCTTCAACTCGTCGCTCAAAAGAATCAAATAGTGGGTCTATGTCAATTGGCATATGTACCTACTTGTTTGGGTCGAACCTAAATTCTTTGGCAACCGTACTAGAGTTAAACACTTGAGGTCTTTTTTCTATGCCGTTTTTAGCGTCTTGCTTTTCTAGGTGGGTTAGTTTCTTTTTTGCAACTTCTTCTTGCTTTTGCTCCCGCTCTATCGCTTGCTTTACGTGTGGAGCTACTCTTGCGTCTAAGAAAACTTGTTCCAGCGAATTTAGGTACTCGCCTAGTGAGCTACTTGGAAAAGCTCTTAACTTACCTCTTGCGATATCTTTCCAGCCACGCCCTTTTATCTCTGCTACTTCTTCTAGGATTATCTCCTGTGGAATATAATCAGGTAATGCGTTTATCATGTCTTCCACGCTCTCAACAGTGATTTGGTTGTTTGCCTTGAAAGATAAGGGCATGCTGTCGTAAGCGTTTCTTATCTCTTTTCGCCATTGGTCACGAGCTACTTCTTTTACTACAGCGTTAAACGCAAACTCTGGTAAATGAGATTCTTCCTGCAGTTTTTTTAATTCTTCTATGTGAGACATAAGCTTTTATTTTTCCAATCCGTTAGGGGTTTATTCCAATATGGGGGATATTGAAACACGCGTCAACCCTCTAAAAAATTTTAAAATGGGGAAAATGTTCGAGGTGGACGGTACACTTCTTTTCATAACTCAAAAGGGGTCGGCGGGTATAAGATAATATAAGAGGGAAGAAAGAATGGAATTTATATTTAGAAATTAGGAATTAGAAAATGGAATTTATATTTTCAGATTCGGAATCAGCATTTTTTATTTTCCCCGCAATTTATCCTTTTATCCCACCCTAGTTTATAACACCCTTCTAATTCGGAGTACCCGTTTTGAACATGTTCGAAATAGGAAGCCCGATAAGTACAGGCTAATCATGTGGGATATTCGGTCACACTGTTGTTATTCAGGCATGTTTAACCTGTTGATATTATTAGCCTTTCCAAGTCCAAAGCCCGATAAGTTATGGACGCCCGATAAGATGAGTTATCAGGCGAATAATTGGGAATAGAGAAATTTTACAAAAAAGTTGCAATCCCCTATTGCGTAGGTTATAGTATTATGGTAAAAGCCGAACGAAAAAACAATATAAGAGATGGCAATCAAAAGGGAAAAGAAAGAGAAGAAAGTCAAGCCAAAAAAAAGAGCTGTACAAAGAATAAGGATTGAGTCTAAAGAGACTGCAGCTCTAATGATGAGCGAACTAAATCAGCTCATTAAAAGCCGTTCAATAATTATAAATAAAAATACATTAAAAATACTTAAAAAAAAAGTTCCACATGGAACTAATTTTTTAACTTTAAAACGTACAAACACACGAGTTCCAAAACTCTTTGAAGAATTAGTTGCCGATGAAAGGCGAACAAGATTTTCAATCCTAAAAGAAGTAAGAACCGCTTACATCAATCTAAAAGATATAGCAATTATAGCAAATAAACCAGAGTTATTTTTTCGTGATATCGAAAGAAAGGACGCTCAAGACCTGAACGAATTATATTATCTATACTGCTTGATAAGATATGCTAAGATAGACCTAAGCACAATTGAAAAGATGCTGATAACGTTGTTTGAAAAGGTGGAACGAACTTATCGCCCACCACGCAGACCTAGAATTTATAAATAATTACACCAACCCCCTTATTTTATTTTTTGGGGCTAGTTGCCTAACCCCTTTAAGTGCTTGTATTAATTAATAATTATCTGGATTAGCATCATATTGATTATAGTCGTAATCCGCCAAATTATTAGCCGATCTTAATATGTCAATATCAGCATACTTAAGCACTGCTTGACGCTTATTACTCGCACGTACAATGTCACGATATGACTTATTATTAGAGCTATCAACGCTACTTATTAACCACTTCTTATCTTGTAATTCTTCAACGCTTATTTTTAATAATTCCATTAATTTATCAGTTCTAACGTATTTAGTTTTCATTTTTTTCTCTCTATTAATTAATCATTATTAAGATGTACTACTTGATAAGATAGTAGCACTTTTTTTTCTTTCTTGTCAATCTTTTTTTTAATTATTTTTTATTTTATTTTGACTATATATATCGTCAATTTTTTATTTCTTTCTTTAATATTTTTTTCAGATTCTTTAATTTTTCTACTCATCTTAATAACGCTTGACAACGATAACCCTTTATGCTATTTTTATTTGATTTACTTTTTTTGGAGGACAAACACTATTTGAAATAGAACACTGTAATATAAATAAACAATTTGGTAAAAGCTAACATAGCGTTATATTCTACGTGTTAGGCTACACTTACATCCTACCAAATCTGGTAAGCTGTAAATTTTTGCGTAGTCTGTTAGGCATACCCAAGAGTCGTTTAAATTGAACAGATTCAAATATAACAAGTGTTAGGCCTGCCATAGACGTGTGAGCCATGCCAAATTCTCAACCCCCCTACCCCACCGTGGGAAAATTAGACCCGCCCACACTGCCCGTCTTCCACAATTCCATTCCAATCCTAAAATCCTAAATGGTCTGTACCATTTTTCTCAGCAGAACTTTTGAACTTTTTTCAATTCAACCACACTGCCTGTAGCCAAGTTGTAGACATGAATACACAAAAAACACGCTTCTCTATATACATATATTTTTTAAATCTATAGCTAACAATACAATATTATCTGTCTTCACTGTCTACAGTATATAAAAGCATGGAAAATCGGGGTATCCCGCAAAAAATCGTTTCTGCCTACACTTGACTGCACCTGACTTCAAAGACAACTTCGTGACTACAAATTTAGGAATTTACACCTAAAAACAGTAGAACACCTTTTGATTCCCGATTCACCCCTAAAATGAAAGAAATTCTCTGTCTTCACTGCTCATTCTCTGTCTACACAAAGACAACTTAAGAGCAAAAAAATAGCCCAAGAAAGAATATTTCACCTTCCTTGAGCTAAAAACTACGTACTAATTTATCTCGTTACCCAACTTTTCTTCGGCTTCCTTCAAGTTATAAATCTTATGCAAAAATGCTTTAGTCATCCACTCATTGATAAGATGCTCAGGGAAACCATAAACCCTACGTCCTATCATCTTGCCATCAACCCTATGCTGTACCTTTTTATAGAAACCATTATTCTTTAGAATCGTCCTCACACTCTTCATAGGCATTTCCAGCGTGTTCCGTATCTTGTTCAAAGAGTTTAGACACTCGTCAAGTGAATAAAAATAGAACTCAATCGGGCTATCCGCATCATAGTTCTTAGTCTCTTGAATCATGTCCTCTAGCAACATCCTAAACATTTCCAGTATCTCTTCATCAGGACTATCGGGAGTGTGCGTAACCTGAATCCGTTCCATCACCTCTTCCGCCTCATCAAAAGGTTTTAATGGCTTCCTACCGTTTAAATTGTACATGTAATAAGCCTGTGCTAAAACCTGCTCTGAGTCACGTTCAGTCGCTCCATATAGCCACTTAATAGCTATCCCCTTCTGTCCTTCCAATTGTATCACCAAGAACCTACGATTCCCTGTACTGTCAGAAAGCATGCTAGACACATTGCAGGAAGCTACATAAGAGCACCTGTGCGGGTAAGTATCAGCAGACCTAGCATAAGGTAGCCTCATGTCGAAATACTCTTTCGTGACCAACGCTTTGAACATCGAATCTAAACCCTGCAACCTATCAAACTCATCAAACAGTGCTACCGCCTTATTATATACAATCTCAGCAAAGTACTTTTCTGTAGCCTGATACTGTGACGGAATCTGTGGCGAACAAAAGTACTTGCCAAAACCTCCGCATAACGTCTTAAAGAACTGGTCTTTCCCGATGCCCTGTCCACCTTGGAACAGTATTACCCTATTTTGAATGGAAGGATTGTGGACACGTGCTACAGCTCGAACTAACCAATCTTTCAAAAAATACTCCACATATTTCGGTTTTAGAGCTACGTCTTTAACATTTAGACAACTTGCCATGTCCTTAATTCGGTCTAATCCATCCCAAACAGGAATCTCAATCCCTAACGTTGGCTCAATCTCTTTAAAGCTAAACAAACAGATTTTATGCAGGTAAGACTTAACGTGAGAAGGCTTTAAAGCGTCACCCCTATTCCCTCCAGCTTCGTTAAGCTCATGAATCTTCGACCTTAAAGCCTCTATCACTTGGTCGTCCAAAAGCTCTATCCAATGCCCTTCTTTAGAGGGATTCCTAACGCATAAGTTCCCACTCATGAGGTCACGCCGAACAGTACCAAAAGTGCTAACCAACAAAGCCTCATAAGGGCACGTTAAAGCACCATACTCAGTGGTAGTTTCCGAATTGGAAATAACCACTTGCTCAACTACTTTCTCTTCTCTAATAGGCTTTTTTGTAGGTTTCTTACCGCCTCCTTTATACATATTCTTAGTGTCTCTTTTTGATAAAATCCGTCCAAATTGGTCGCCTAGTAATCGCTCTGCTTTACCCTTTGCCCACTTGCCATAAAAAAGAGCTGAGTTTACAAATAATCTAGCCATCTGCACCCCGTCCTGAGTCCAAAAGCTCACTATACTTTGCCAAGCAAAAACAGCCCTCGAATGGTCGTTCTCGTAATAAGAAATGTCACCATTGACATGAAGAGCTTTAAACTTAAGCCCTTGCTTAGAGTTTAGTATCTTGGAAACCAAAGCGTGGTCATTACTCTGGAGTGGACACGGCTCAAAAAATTCTGGTACTTCCTGCTCTTTATTGACTTCTAGAGCATAGCCAGATAGGGGTAGTGTGGCTGACGAAACAGCACTGAACGGGATACGCAACTCAACTGGTCGAAATAACTCTTCCAGCTCTTTAAAGTCCATGATATAATCACCAGTATTCCCTACAAAATTGCCCGTAGTAGCGATAAATCTGGAGTGGGTATACAATTCTAGCTTATGCTCGCTAAACCGCTTAAACAGCCCTGTAATTAGCCTTAAATTACTTGTGTCTGCATCTTTAGTATTAACTTTGAAAACAAAGTGTAAACCATTCCCACTTTGAGAAGTCTCTTGAAAGCCGTACAGTCTCTTAGCTTCTAAGTTAGCAACAAGTGTTTTGACAAAATCACTACTTTCGCCATAAGAAAAATTATCAACGTCTAAAAAAAACCATAATTGAGGGTTGACTTGTTGTTTTATTTCGGCAAGGGTAGGAAGGCGTAGCGAAAATGAGGGTTCTACTTCGTTGAAAAAGTGCGGTTTTTCTTCCTGAAGGTGATAAACTTCTTTCTCTAGCTCAACAAAAGTTATCCAATCCCTTTCTTTTGTTACTGAAACCCCTTCAAGGTTCGTTTTCGCCTCATTGATTTTTACAGGTAGCTTTCCTCTTTCGCTATGCAATTTCCAAAGTGCCCATCTAGGTAATTCTAGTAGCTCTTTTGGAACGGATTCAAGAAATTTGATTGATTTGTTCATTTGTTGTATACTCTCTCTATACTTAATATTATTGATAAAAGTTGTAATAGTCGGTTTTTTCTTAGCTCGTGAAGTGTCTTTGTAAAGCTTCACGGGCTATCTTTTTTTTCTATTCTTCCTCCTCCTCCTCTTTGCTTTCTCGCTCAGCTTCCAACCATTCACGCAATTGCTTTTCCTTCTTTTCTCTAAGTGTAACTCTTTCATCCCATATCATTTTTTCATCCTCTCGAAATGTATCAGACCTTTTCTTCATTCTTTCGATGTATTCTCTACCTAATTGTGCTCCATAATCTTTATATTTAGCCCTTTCAGGTGAGCTGATAGCTTCAACTTCCCCTTGATGCTCATCGTCTGACTTCCAAGCGTGTAAAAACATCTTTTCCTGTATCTTTAACCACCTATGGTACACTGCCCTAGCTTGGTAATTCGGTGCTCTGTCCAGAAAATCATGCTCTAATTCATCTAATTTAGAAGGGTCAATTCCAGTACCTTCGCAAAAGTAGCAAAACACACCTTCAAGCATTCCCCACCCTCTGCACTGCTGGCACATAAAAGCATACGGCATTCCAATGCGTGCTTCAATAGTTTTTTTTAGCTTCACTTCCGCTACAGCCTTAGCCGTTTGAGTCGGATCCCATATCCACACACCCATAAGATTATCATAAATCCAATATCCGCCTCTTTCTTCTGCCCTAGTCCAGTTAAATTTCTTCCCTTCTGCCTCTAAAAACCGCACGTCTGGATATCTTGCCATCTTAAAAGGCTTATTATTACCCTCTTGCCAATAAACCCAATAGTCGCCTTCGTCTGCTTTAGGACGTGACTGTATGCATTTATTCCACATGTTTTACTTCTCCTTTTTGGCAAAAAAATCAACGTACTGTTGTACTAGACCTCTAACAACGTTTGAAATGGTCTTACCTTGGTTCTTTTTAACAATAGTTTGAAATTCTCTGTACAATTCCCTATCCATATGTACTGCTAACATCTCTCTTTCATCGTCTTGAAAAAATTCAGGATACTTCTTTTTGAACGCTCTAAGCTCTCTCTTACACACCCTTCTTTCTCGCACCGTCCTAGCATTCTCAACCTTTTCAACTAAAAAGTTTAAATGTTCAACTAAATTTTCTTCACTAGTCATTTTTTCTTCCCTCTTATAAAATAATAAATTCGTCTGTTGACAAAACACATCTTATACTATAACACTCAACGTTGTAAAGAAAAAACTTAAATTAATTTTATAAAGGATTGGACAAGATGACCGAAATTAAACTTTTTAACCACCAAAAAGAAGCTTTAACTTGGCTAAAAGCCCGCAAAAACGGCGGTTTGTTAGCCCATGATATGGGTTTGGGTAAAACTCTAACTGCGATTTTAGCTGCTGAAAACTACACTGAGCAAGAAATACACGTGATAGTGCCAGCTTCATTAAAACTAAATTGGGAAAGAGAGATATGGAAATTTGCAAGTAAGCCTAGCCGATTTAAGGTGTTTAAGTACACTGAATTTTCTTTAAAGCGCAAAATTGACGCCATAACTAAACCAGAGTGTGGATGCGTGATACTTGATGAATCCCACTTTGTAAAAACGCACACGTCCGCCAGAACTAAGGAAATTACTGCAAGAGTGTTGTCTGCAAAAGAAAAAAAAACGCTTCCAGTTATTCTTTTAACAGGCACACCTATTACTAAGGAGGTAACAGATTTATTCTCTCAACTATTACTAATTGACGCTGTGCCACTACGCAAATCAGATGGAAAGCCTTGGAATTTTTTCGGCTTTAGGAACGCTTTTCAAAATTCTAAACCTACTTACGGCGGACATAAAGAATATTATGGTGTAAAGAACGAAGGATACCTAAACAGTGTGCTTGAAACGTGCATGTTAATGAGAAAGAAGGAGCAAGTTTTAGACTTACCCGAAAAAGTACGGAATGAAAGAGTTCTTGAAACTAAACTTAGTAAAGACTTGGTTTCAAAACTTGATGAAGTAATGAACTTTATCTCATTTGACGAAGAAACAGGAAGCGTTAAAATCGATAAAGACGCTGAACAGAGGCTACACGTAGCAACTCTCAGAAAGTTTGTAGGTATTTCTAAAGTAGAGACTACTCTTTCGTATCTTAAAGACATTGCAGAAAATGGTTCAAATGAACCCATCATTATATTCGCTCACCATAAAGAAGTAATCGCTAATTTATCACAAGGATTAAAGGATTGCCCTACTATAACAGGCGAAACGCCATTGCACCAACGCCAAAGTATTGTGGACGCTTTTCAGTCTGGACACCTAAAATACATAGTCTGTAACATCCAATCAGCAGGCGTAGGGCTAACTCTAACACGCTCAAAACATATAGTATTTGCAGAACTTGACTGGTCACCGTCGAACTTAAGGCAAGCCGAAGACCGAATCCACCGCATTGGGCAAAAGAATAACGTTGTTATTGACTATATTCTAATAAATCACGACTTTGAGCTAAAAATGTTAAAAAACATTAAAAATAAACTTGACATTATTAGTAAAACAGTCGAATATAAAATTGCTTGAGCTAGAAGGGAAAAACAAAATGGAAAAAAACGAAAGACTTATTCAGGAGCTTGAACAAGGGATAAAAAAACTCACTGAATGTCTAAAAAAAACTAAACAACAACAAAAAGTGAACCGATTGATTGAGGAAATTAATCAAAAGATTGAGTTACTAGAAACTGTTAAAAAAGGGGAATTGCAATGAACAAACTCCAAGAAGAAAAATCAAAACTTGAAAAAGCAATCGAATGGAACAATTTGCTCATTGAAAAAATGAAAGAAGCGTTAAACATTTGCGTGCTCGAAGAAGAAAAATCTACTCGCTGGTTAAGATGGGCTGTTGAAGATAGCTGCATAAGAATGAGTAGAGAGTTAGAAACATTAGAAAATAAAGGCTGGATTAAAAAAAGGGAACAATAAAAAATGAACGAAGAAAAGATACTAAAAATTAAAGAAGAAATACTTGAAGAAGTTCTAGAAAGTTTAATGTTAAATTTGAAAGAACCTGAATTTACAATCCCAATTTCAGTTTTTGAAGAAATAAAAAAGATAGTAAAATGTGAAGATTCTGATTTGGTTTGCTATGATTTAAGGGCTAGTTTTGACAGAACTTTTCCAGAGTTCCCGCTAATTCAATATTATCATTCTTCTGTAAAGGTCTTTGAAGCATTAGAGATTATAAAAATTAGATGCGAGAAATTCGCCGAATTAGTAGAATTCGGAGTGAAGCTAGCAACAGGCGAAAAAATACAGATTTTTACAGACGAAGATTTTAAATAAAAAAAAGGGAACAATAAAAAATGAAAAAACTATACGAAATTGCTCAAGAATTTAAACAGGTCGAAGAATTTCTGGAATCGATTTTGAACTCTGAAACGTCAAAAGATGAGGAAGTGTTCAACGTTCTTTCAGAAAAGCTGAATGAAATTGAGCTGGATTTTGAGACTAAAGTTGAAAACATTTTCTACATTTTAAAAGATTTGCAAAGTGAAGATGATGTTTTAACAAACGAAATTAAGCGGTTAACGGAAAGGCGTAGAGTGGTATTAAACGAAGCTATCTGGTTAAAAGAGTATTTGAAAAAGTCTATGATTCAGGTCGGAAGAAATAGCCTTAAAACGCCGTTAATGTCGGTACATCTACGCAACAAGCCCGATGATTTAAAGATCTTAAACGAGTTAGAAATACCTTCTGAATTTTTTGAGCATAAGATTACGCTTAAAAAAGATGAGCTAAAGCGGTATGTTAAGGCTAATCCTGATTGTGGATACGCTGTCATGGAAGCGGTGGAAGGTAAATCAATTGTAGTAAAATAGAAAAAAGTAGAGATGAAAAATAAAGCACAATTTGAAAACTCTGTAAATAAATTAACTTTTTTATACAATTCGGTTTATACAGAATTAGAAAATAAAATAAATTTGATAATTCAAAGTTGCGTCGGCGTCTATCCTGATGAAAATCCTATAGTTGTCCAAAAAATAAAAACTATAGAAAGCATATTAGAAATATTTGAAGAAAAACTTTCAATAATTTCGGTAGAAATTGATAACTTATACGATAAAATTAATTTAAAAATTACAGAAGAAGCTGAGATAGAAGAACGGGAAGAAAAATCAATAGTAGTTAAGTAAAAAAGGGATAAAAAATGGAATTTAGCTTAAAAAGTAAAATGAGGCACTGGGAAGAATATAAATTAGCTTATGCCGAAAAAATGAACTACCCGCTTGAAAGTTTAATTTGCAGAGCAGAAGGGCAACTATATTTATTTAGAAAAGCCATTAGAGCTAAAAGCTTACCTCCTGAAAATAGAACATTTCAGGAAATTACAGAAATTGATTCACTGAGATTTGAAGTTTTTTGCACGCTTGATGAAGTAGCAGAAACTTTGACGCAATTATTTGCAGTAGTTTTTGAAGATTTGAGTAAAGACGAACGAAACGAATTTTTTGAGAAATAAAAGAAAAAAGGGAAATAAAAAAATGAACAACTTACCAATCAATCAAAATAATAACATTAGCTTTCCTGAGCTATTAGAAATGGCAAAAGTAGTAGCTAAATCAGGGCTTTTTGCAGGAATCAATAGCCCTGACCAAGCCGCTTCTTTGATGTTACTATGTCAAGCTGAAGGGCTTCATCCTGCAACAGTTATGCGTGATTTCCATTTCATCAACGGGAAACCAAGCCTTAAAGCTGATGCAATGCTATCTAGATTCCAGTTTGCTGGGGGAAAAGTTCAGTGGATAGAATACAAGGATGAAGTTGTAACAGGTGAATTTTATCACCCGCAAGGCGGAAAAATCGTAGTGTCTTGGGATGCAGAGCGTTGCAGAAAAGCGGGGCTAAATTCTCAAAATCACCAAAAATACCCAAGGGCAATGAAAAGAGCAAGGGTTATCAGTGAAGCCATAAGAACGGTTTTCCCTAGCTGTTTGAGTGGTTTTTACGCACCTGAAGAAGTTGAAGATTTTACAACAATTACTACTACTGCTGAAGTTGTTAAAGAACGTGTGACTTTGCCAGATCCAATTAAAGAGGCTAAAGCGTTCATGCTTCCTGAAAAAGAGGAAGCTTACCACCTGATTAAGAATCTTCCAACACCTGAGGCTAGGCAACTAGCGGTTGAACGCATTAAAAAAGAGTGTGGGGGATTGTTATCTACGCTAAACACTGCTGAAAAAGTTAACAAAGCTATTCAAATCGTGTTTGAGGTTAAGGATATTCACGAACCTAAAATAGTTGTTGAAGAAGATAATTTGCCCGATTGGGATGGGGTTACAACTGATGACGTTAAACAAATGAAAGAATTAAATTTTAGTAATTAAAAAAAAGGAACAAAAATGTACACTGCAACATTAACAGGATTTTTGGGGAAAGATATCCAATTCAAAACAGGCAACGGCGGGATGGAAATCGCTTCTGGCACAATCCCTGTAAATCATAGTATCAAAAACGAACAAGGCGAATGGGAAACAAAAACAGACTGGGTAAATTTCGTAGCGTTCAAGGACTCAGCGGAATATATTAAAAACTGGAAACAGGGGGATCTAGTCACGATTTTAGGGAACATAAAAAAGGATAAATACGTTGGGAAAGACGGTGTTGAAAAAGAAACTCAAAAGCTAAACGTAATTCAGGCAAAACTTATCAAAGCTAAAAACAAAGACAATGTTGAG
>JACCDR010626145.1_pt1 | contig 41537 bp, 48 predicted proteins | sample 7446431 | NCBI WGS metagenome assembly JACCDR01 (sample SAMN15323443, study PRJNA562643) | freshwater metagenome | isolation source: river surface water | place: USA:Blue River Watershed | collected 2017-08-17
ATGACGAGCTTTCCAACTCGTACGAATGTTCTATACGGGTGCCACTCCCACCCCTTGCGCTGGTGGATTTTTAGAAGTCCTGACAAGTCACTCACAACGCCGTAAAGCTCTGGGCACTTTTCGGCGATGTAGCGATCTAGGCGGTGTTCGTGGTTCCCCTCGCAATAGATGACGCGCTTTGCGCCTATGCCCATCACCTCATCTAGCCCGCCATTAGCTGAGTCAATTTCAGCGGCTAGCGAGCGGCGCTTGCTCGGGTGCTTTGCGTGGAAGCTAATCGGATAGCCGTCCAAGAAATCGCCGATGATGCAAACGGTATCAGGCTTCAGAGCCTCACCAGCCGCAAGCATCGTATTCCACGCGCGCTTGTCTACGTCCGGGAAATGAGCGTCCGGAATGACAAGCATTCTCCTCGTTTGATGTGCCTTCGTTTTCCCCATGGTGGCAAACTAAGGCAAAAACAGCGGGGCTATGGCGAATGGGTTAGCAAGTAGGCAACGGCGACCGCTACCACCGAGATCGCGATAATCCCAAGCGCGGCTACTTGCATCCACGATTTTACGGCACCGACAATCTTGGCAGCACCATCGGCACCTTCCGCAATGGTCCCATCTTTCGGTTTCTCAATCGTCATAGGCTGTGCCCCCATCACCTGCACAATCACAGGATTTGTCTTTTCCTCGTCTGGCCAATCGGCATCGTCAAGCTCTCGCGCAATTTTGCGGAGACGCATCACGCGATCACTCTGCTGATATGCCATCGCCAAAGACCGCTTTCCGGAGGGTTTTGAGTTGTTCATTGGTCGAACGCTGCGCCGCGTTCAAGTCTTCGCGTAGCGCCTGAATTTCCGAGAGCACTTGCCCGAGTGCTTCTATCACTGGCTTGTTTGCATTCACCGCAATCTCGCGAATCTCCACCAATTCATCAGCGGTTAATGTTACCACTTCACGCATCAATAGCTTTGCTTCGCTCATGAGAAGGCCTCCGACATTTTCGCGCGATAGATGCCCATGCGCCACTTAACCCCGCGAAGATAAAGCTCCTCGCTGGCCGTGAAGTACTTTGCCGCTCTCAGTTCGTGGACGTATTCATCGGGGCGACCCGTGAGAAGTTGAGCCCACGCTTTGGCATATCGACTCCGCTTGGACAGGAACGCCACATAGTCAGAAGCTCCAAGCTCTGGAGTCTCATAAGATCGCATGCGTGTTTGCGGGTGACCAGGTGGAACCTCAAAGCGCGGCTCTTTGATGGGTCCGTTCTTTCCAACCATTTCGCCGGTCGGATGAAACCAGACTAGTTTCCCGTTCAAAACCTCGTTCAGTTCGATGCAAGTAAACTCCCCGGAGTAGTCACCCATCGCCTTGATATTTCCCCAATTGTTATTCCACATGCTCTTGAACTCGCCGGTTTCAAGGGCGGCATGGGCGAGCGCTAAGAGGATCGTTTCTTTCGGCGGCTCCTCGCCTAGGTGCTTAGTCAGCGCCGCTTTCATTGCGCGCAACGCCTGGACGATTGTTAGTGGGGTTTTGACTGGCGGTTTGTAAATCATCGCGCTTTATTCCTGTCCTCTAGTCGCTTCTTTGCCAGCGCGTTGTCGATTGCAACATCTGCGCGATCGCGCGCATCTTGCTTGATTTCGTCGGCGGCGTGACCGGCTAGAACGCGCTCAATGACGTGCAGTCCAATTTGTATAAACGAAAAAATCAGCTGGTCTCTCATCGGCGACACTCCCTAAGTTCAGCCGCTTCGCGCTCGCTAAGCGCATCAATGCAAGCACCGGTTTCGCACTTCTCAGCGTCCGCGTGAAAACGAATCCGAGCATTCGCGCGGCAATTTTCGTAGGCAGCGATCTCGGCAGGGCTCTGTGAACCAAACACGCCGCAACCTGGAAGAGCTAGAACCAACGCGAGACCAACTGCGCTACCGCTACCGCCGCTGGGTGGTTTGGGCAAGTTCGCCCTGATTGCGAGTAGGACCGGACCCACGCCAGCGGAGAGTGCCCCGATCACGGCTGAGTCTACGGCGAAGTCGTTCGACGTGAGCGCCGGCCAGGCCGCCCCGAGAACAAGACTAGGCACGCTGGAGAGAAACTCTGACGCGAGTTTGCCCCAGGGGTAGGTGGACTGGACCCAGCGCACGAACCCGAAGCGACGGAGACCGTGGTCGAAGGCTGCGACAAGTGCCGCGAGGACCAGCCACGGTGCGATTGGATGGATCGATGCCAGGGCAGAGCGCACCGAAGCGCACCACGAGATGATGTCGTGCATAGATTTTCCTTCGTTGCTTGAGCTAGCTCCAATTTTGCGCGCCCCACAATGCGAGCGCGCGGCACTCTGCGTCCGTGGCGCCGTCAATCACGGCGGACGCAAAAACGGGAGACGTGAACTCGCCGCCAGAATCAGCAAACGCGCCTAGCGTCCAGCCAACCGGGGGAGAATTGACGCCCGCGAGCGTCACACTAGCTGACCCAGGCACGCCGTTAACACGCCAGAAAACATAGATCCCCCCCGTCGTCATCTTGACGACGACCGAAACGAGCTTTCCGACCCACGAGCTTACATCCGAGACCAATATCGCAGGGGTCTCGAATGCGGTTCCGCCGACTCCGCGCGCAACTTCAAATCTATTAGCCGCTGAGTAACTGAAGATGAGAGGGAGCGCTTTGCCCTCATAGCTACTCATGCCACGTAGCGCCGATATATTCGGCATTTCGAAGACGTAAAATGCGACGACTTGCTCCGTGGGGATCGAGTAGCTCGGGGTGTTCACTTGCATGCGCCCAGTGATCCCGCGCTTTCCGTTGCGCGTCGCAACGGTCGCCAGGCCCCCGATGTTGACGAGCGTGCTTTGTTGGCTCCCTCCGCGCGCGGCCCAATTGTCGGCCGTTCCCGATGCCGGCGTAATGTCGCGCCCGTCCCAGTACGAGCGAAGGCCCGCGAACGCGGTGGGTGGCTTTGCTCCGCCCTCCGCATAGTCGCCGCGATAAAGCCCGCCGATCAAAGTGCGTCCTGCTTTCCGTAAGCGACATGGATCCGGCCGGTTGCGTTGCTCCCTAGCGCGTGACTGAACGCGATCCGAAGGTTTCCGCCGCTTGCCGAAACGGCTACTGTGATGTTCGTGTTATCCCAGCCCTGAGGGGATACCTGAGACGCGGACGCCTGAAGTGTGAGCGTGCCGCTAGCGAGCACGCCGGAAACTACCCAACGATCCTCGCGATACGTCGATCCAGCCTTCGCTAGGACCGTGATCGAGAACTGGTAGTAACCATCTCCCGCATTCGGCGCGAAGTCGTAGTTAACTGCGCCGCCGCCGCTTGCCGTCGAAGGGATCGCTTGGAAAAGCGGCGGGGTGATTCCAGCGGTATACGTGCCGCTTCCTCTGTAGGATTGCGCCCCGTTTCCGCCTCCCGCGATCCCAATGTCGTAGAGGCGCGAGAAGTAGTCGAGGACCGCAATATCAGCGGCCGAACCGTGAGCGACGTTGCCAGAAACGAGCGCGAGCGCCGCATGCAAACCGGCGTGCGGCAAGCCCGAGTTAGAGGCGCCCCAAAAGAGCTTGTTGAACGTCACGCTTCCCGGTTTGCACGGGCTCTGGACGTGGCCGTAGGGGCTCCACACGTCCACCGTGCTATTCGCGTCGTCGATCACGAATTTCGCAATATACGGCACGCCGGCCGGAACGCTCGCAACCGCATAATCGTTGCTAGCTGCCCCGATCCCCGGAAATCCCGTCGTCGCTTGGATGCGCGCGCTTTTCTGGGACGCTGCACCGGAGAAAATCACCATGTCGCTTGAGCCGTAAGAGGCCGGCATTTTCCCGACGACGTAAGCAGTCAGCGCCCCGGAAACGGTCAGGTAGGGATCCAAGGTGAGGAATTGATCCGCAGGCGACGCGCCGCCCCGGAATGCAAATTGACCGTTGCGGAAGGGCTCGACAATCGGCTGACTGTTGGTCGTCGCTTGCGCGAGGTCTAGATTCGACGTTGTGAGGTCTTCCAGAGACGCGAGCGTCGCATAGTAGACGTTGTCCGCGTTGTACGTCCCCACGGGGAAATTGACCGTGATCCCGTTTCCGAGGTCTACCGTGGCCGCCGTCGTGACCGTAGCCGAATACGTTGCCCCGCCATCGCTGGACGTGCGGAAAGTGGCCGTGCCGCGCGAGCCGCCGACAACGATATCCACGAGCAACGCTGAAACGGTCGGGCTCGCGAGCGTCAGCGTTACAGCGGGTGGACTGGTGCCGGTCGCGCGTAGCGTGGTCGAAAACGTCTGAAGGCGCCCGACTCGGTAATAGCTGACAACGGTGTGGCCCGAACCCACGAAAGCCGTGCCAAAATCAAAGGTATCTTGCGTGAGTCCGAGATCGATTCCCGCCGCGTCAAACGAGCGCGCTTGAAGGAGCGGGCGCGTAGGCGTGCCGCCGTTGAAGTGGTTTCCGTTGCGATGTGTGCGGATTCGCGCCCGAGGATTGCCAGAGCTGTCTCGCGTCGCGAGGATCGTTTCAGCGTCCTGGCTCGTGGACGTCGATCCGCAGAGAACGGCAGAAAGAAAGGGATATCCGAGAGACGTCCAGTCTACTTCTCCGACGTAGCCAGCAACCCTGTTAGCGATTCCCACGCCGCTCTGGTAGCCAACCTCCAGGCCCACATAATCAGAGCCGCCTGCGAATTGACCAACGTAGCGATTAGACTCCTCGTTGGCGGAGACGCCCGTCAAACCCGTGTACCCCGTGAGGTCGAACTGCGTGTTAGTCCCAGAGCGCACAAGCGCGCCTTGGAGCGAGCCGCCTTTGACTACGAAACCAGCACAGTTCGTCAGGTTGAAAACCGTGGTAACGGCCGCACGAATCCCGGTAAATGTAAGCCCTTCGGAAGCGCTGAATTTGAAAGCCGTCGCGCCGCCATAGTAGAAACCGCCGACAACGGCGCATCCGTAGACCGTAGCCGCGTCAAGGAATGTCCCCGTCGAACTGTCACCCGTCCAGCAATCAATCAGAGTTAGCCCGTGTGATGCGTACGTGAGAGACGTAATCCCGGAGATCGTCCCGTCGCTCTTAGGTTCGAAAACGCAAGAATCGAACGTCCAAGCCTCGCCAAGGCCTAGAACGGCATTAGCCGATTGCTGTGCAAAGGTGCACTTTTCAAAGCGATGAACGTTGGAAAAAGTGTTAGTCTCTCCGATGCCCTTGACCGCGCTAGCGCCGCCGACAAACTCGATCCGCGAGTAGCTCCCAATGATGCATCCGTCGAGATTGAGCGCCGTTCCGCCCCACTGGCCACTGGTGCCCGTGCCCTCGAAATAGATGTCCGAAAAAACGGGGTAAAACGTATCCGAGACGCCACCAACGGGGTCCCGATTCAAATTGAAAACGTCGCCAGTGAAGGCGCTATTCACGAGAACTTTGCCGTTTTTCAAAGTAAAGAGCGCACTAGACCTGATATCAAACGCGATCCCCGAGCCCGTCAAATTGACGTTCAGAACCGCGCCGTTCAGATCCCACGCCACGCGCGCGAAGCGCTTCATTGAAAGCGCCGTGCTGACTCGGTAGGTTTTCCCGTGCTCGAACGAGACGACACCACCGCCGCGCGAATTGACGAGCGTAGAAGCGGCGAGGATCGCGGCCGCATCATCCGTGGCGCCATCGCCGACTGCACCGAACCAAGCTGCCACTACATCACCATCATGCTGACGAATCCACGCCGCGGATCCATCGCCACCACTCGGAACAATGATCGTCCCGCCGTTGTGAACGTAGGTGCCGGCGCTGGCACCCGTCACTGCAACCCATAGCCCTCCACCACCGTCGCCAGCAGCTGCGTATCCGCGAGTAATCTTCGTCGCGCCTGACGTCGGAGCAATAGCCCTCAGCTCAGCCGCCCCCAGAACGGAGTCATAGGGCCCGGCAATCGGATAAACGGTTGACCCCACTTTATACGCCGGTCCACCAAGCTCGGTTGAGTGAAACCACGTATGACCAAGCGCAGGGACCGGGACTTGCGCGTTATTCAGCGGAGAGAAGTTTGACGCCGAGTGATACGTTACTGTTCCAATCGACTGGGCCGCGATCCTCAGCGTGTAAGTCGTGGTCGAATCGACAACGCAGGAAACGGTGAAGTAACCCTCAGCATCCGGGGTGAACTTGACCGATGCGCCAGTGGTCGCGTCAAGATTACTTCGCGCCGTTGCGCTTCCGCTTGGTTTCGCAACTGCCCAAACGTAATCCGTTCCGGTTGGGGTGACCGTCAGAACGATTTGCTCGCCCACAAGATAGCCGGAAACCGAGTTATCGGCGCTTCCGCTGGTCATTGTTTTGGACGCGCTGTTAGCTAAAATTCCGGCCATGGTCTCGGCCGTATGTTAGCGCAAGCACCGGCTCGTTATGCCGTTGTGATTGCGTAGTAGGCCTTATACCAGGCCTCCACCATCAAGTTCTCAGACAGATTCAGTGCGCGATTGAATGCCGCAAAGGAAGCATATTTACTGAGCCATGGCAGGCTAGATGATGAGTCATTGCCTGCGTAAATCCCGACAGTGATCGCAGTGGACCCTGGGTTGACAGACGCATTTCCAATCTGCGGGGCGCCGCCGTCCGGAAGCAGACGACCACTAGACGAGGCTCCGTTTACGATCGCGGAAAAAACAAATGCTTGATCGGTTGTAAGCGCACTGAATCCAGCAAAATTGGCGTTGGCCGATCCAGCTGTAATGTTCAGCTTTCGATCTCCGGCCCCGGTAGTTCTAACATCAAGCCCGGTAGTTCCGCCTTGGAACATTATATCAGATGTTGCCGCGCTGCTCATTCCTCCGATGGCAAAAATTGTCATCGGCTGAGAGATCGTTGTTGCCGGGGTTGCGCGTCCAAGATTCTTTCCAGAAGCGCCCTGAATAGCGTTTTTTCCGTTGCGCCAATTCGTAACTTGCGCCGGTTGATTGGCGCCGGTTCCTTGGGAAACGTCATTGCCGTTTCCGCTCTGATCTGCCCAGTTACTAACTCCAGTTGCAACCGTAACGCCGAGATCTCCGTTAAGGTACAGCTTGCACCCTGAAATCGAAGAAGGCGGAGCAGGCGTAAACCTGGACGCCATTATGGCCATCGCTGGCATTACACCACCGTCCCGGCTAGGTCCCAAGTATCAGTCGCGATCTTGGTCAGCGTCGCATATGCGTATTGTCCGGCGAGCTTAGTAGCTCCGCCGAAAGCGTTTCGCGTAACACCGCCAGCGGGCGAGGTAGTAACTTGCCCGGCTCCGCGTTGCGCTAACTGAATCACAGTTCCAATCGGGAAAGCTGCCGTTGAGTTCGCCGGAATCGTCAGCGTAATTGCGCTTGCATTCGTCAGTGTCACAAGGCGCCCAGCGTCCGTGAGCACTAGCGTGTAACTCGTCCCCGTCTGCGCATTGATCGCCATGCGATCTCCGCCAACTTTGAGCAGCGTGTTGACCGTATCAAGCCAACCATGAGTCGCGCTCCTGGCCGTCGTCTCACCAGCCGCAAGGGGAACCAATCCAGCATCGTTCACGGCCCCAACAATTCCGTAGGCCGTCTGCGTTTCGTAGGAGTTGCTAACGGTGCATTTAACGAGATACGAGCGCCCTAGACCGTCGCCGGGATCTGACGGCATGGTGAATGTTGCCGTGCTTCCCGACGGGCTACCGCTTGGCGTTAGCGTCGGTGCACTCACCCCGCTTTTGCTCGTTCCTTCAATTGAAAAAGCCACGCTTTCAACGCCGGTGATTGAGGTGAGCACGAGCGTAACCGTGGCGCCGTAGGCAACGGAAACAGCGGCTGGAACCGCCGTGGAGTTGATCGTGAATGCCGCTGAAATTGCCATTGATTAGCCCTCGACGAATCCGGCCTGAGCCGCGAGAAGAACAGCGGCGGAAGATTTAGTTTGCGGAACGGTTGGCGATAGCGCCGCAAGAGCCGCCAAGAAATAACGGTGCACATCCATTAGGGGAGGCGCCGCTGTGAGTGTGTTGGTAGAGTCAGTTGCGGAGTGAATCGCGCTCACTCGGTGCGCCTCGTAGCATCGCCACAAGTCAGATAGCACTGGATAGACGTCTTCCTTGGTTCCGCATCCTGCGTATAGCGGGAGGTTCGTCCAGTCAACTTTCGAGCTTCCGTGATATGCGCCAGAGTTCACGCCGGGTTGCGCGGGTGACACCACGGCGGATCCCTTGTCGTTCAACTCATGTTGACGGAGCTTGCTCAAGATTGCCGAAAGAACTTGCGGTAGCGTCGAAGGGGTCGGAGCTTCCTTGTATCCGGCGCTGATTGTGTTGTCGCTATCAGCTACCGAATGAAACGACCCGCCAGAGTTTGCGCGGTGTAGCTCGTACTTGGTGATAATGTTGCTGACGATTGTCGAGATGCTGCCAATCGCCGTGGCAGCTGTCACACCATCGAGCGCCGCTAACGAGGTCTTAACGTTCGCGTCAACCGATGCGGAGGCAGCGCGCGTAGATGTTGGGCGAATGATGGCGGGGGAAAGCTCGCCCTGAATCGCTACAGTTGTCGCACGGATCGTGTCGTTCCACGTCCAGAGCACTAGCGTTGCTTTATCCTGCCCCGCACCAATCGGGGAAGATACGCGCTGCCCGACGTAAACGTAAACAGTAGTCGCGCTTCCGACTAATGTCTCAGTTGGGGCCGCGTTAGGATCTCCGTCATGTCCGCCGCCATACGAAGCTGCCCCGCGCGTGTACTCCTGGCAGCTCAGAACATAGACGCCGCCCATGTCAAAGTCGCCGTTCTCCCATGTGAGCGAACTAGTATCGGCGCTCTCCCAGACCTGGATTTTCGAGACGGTGTTCTTGTCGAGTTCGTTTCGGTACCGAGATCCCGTAGGAGCGTCCGAAACCCACACCCGAACGAAGTTTGCTCCCACCCCTGAAAGCGTGAACGTGACCCGAATTTTTTGCTTCGGCACTGGGTATTCTGGGTCTGTAACCAGTGTGGGCATGAGAAAAAAACCCGGCTTTTTTCGTACGGATAGGCGCCGCGGGAAAAGCCGGAAACCGGAAGTCTTGACAGCACGCGAATTTCGCGCTTTAGTTGCTTCTGAAAGGTGAATTTAGAACATGACTAAGCAAATTATGGGGCTAGTGTTTTTGGTGCTGATGATGACGGGATGCAATCAAAGAATGACTGAAGTAGTCATCGATCCCAACATGTCACCAGAAAGACAAGAACGCGTGATTGAAGCCGCTGAGGATTGGTTCGCCCATGTCCCGGAAGCTCGAATCCCGATCCGAATCGGGCAAGATGCGGGGACTGGATTCGTGACGGAGGAACACTGCGATCTCCCTGCGGATCATTACGGTTGGAACGATCAAGGTGCAAATGTCATATATCTATGCAAGAACATCACGGCATTTGACTCTCAGGTTATCCGACACGAACTCGGTCACGCAATGTCAATAAGAAGTGACCACCTAAACGACACTAGCGCGGTCATGAATAACGGCGAGTGCGGCGTCTCAGCGATTACGGAAGCCGATGCAAACTACCTGCGTCAAGCGATGTAGTAGGTGAACACAACCACAATTCCAGCCGCTCCAGCTCCGCCAACTCCGGTGGTTCCGCTGCCGTAGTATCCGCCGCCACCACCGCCAGCTCCGTATCCAGTACCACCACCACCGCCTGTCCCGCCGCCGGTTCCGTTCCCGCCGGCTGATGCGGAAATTCCAGGGAACGGCCCGCCTCCGCCGCCACCTCCAGATGCTCCGGTGCCACCGGCACACCCAAACAGGTCTCCGCCTAGCGTGGTGTATGACGTGATTCGTCCGACTCCCCCTGGACTATTGGCGTCGGACGATGCTGAACCGGACTGACCATAGCTGCCGCCGTCGCCGCCTGTTCCGCCTGCACCGCCGGTATCTCCGCCGCCTCCGCCGGAAAAGCCAGCTCCGCCCGTGCACGGGCCAGAGGCAGCCGCTTGCACTCCGCCAAAACCGCCACGCGCGTAAACGCCAAATGTTCCGGATACGATGCTTGAAACGCCACCGGCGTTACCGTTCGTGTCCTGTGCCACCTGTGCGCCGCCGGCTCCGACAGTCACAGTTCCAGTCGCGCCCATCGCCGATCCTGGAACCGAAAATCGAGATAGCCACCCGGAGCCACCGCCGCCACCCGAGTTGAAGGAAGCGCCGGTTTTTCCGCCAGCCCCAGAACCACCGCCACCGACAACAAATCCCTCTACCTGGATAATGTTAGTTCCCGTTGGCTTGGTCCAGGTGCCAGAGCTTGTGAACGTCTGAACGTCAATGTTCACCCGGCGATTATTGAGATAGTAGGTTCTATTCGCGAGCTTCTGAATTGCTAGCGATGTGAGAGTGGCAGCGGACGCGCTTTCGCCCGCGACCGGCATCGAGATGGGACTGCTAAAGGTATCTGAATCAGTTAAGTTAGTAGACATTCGTTAGCCCCAATCAAAAGCGCCATCCCAGAGTGTTCCGTCATCCCAGAGGAATCCGTCCCAAACAACATTTGAAACGCCGTTCAGTCTCCACTTGGGCGCGCACCATGCCGGGAGTGTTCTCTGTGCAAGATCAAAAAGATCAACGTTGATCAGTCGGTTGAACTCGACAGAACTCATTCCCACCGGCTGAACAACATCAATGAAGATTTGCGCGCGATCTGAGTACCAGTCACCGCCGCCAATAGAGTACGTCCCCGCTCCTGGGTTCATTGGCCAGAACGTATTTGGTGACCATGTGCTGAGCGTGTCATCACCTTGCAGCGTGATAGCCTGGAACGCGCTACCAAGTAGACTTTGACAGCTCGTGCGGAAGTAGTCGTAGGTCGCGCCGGGAGATAGTTTCGCAAACTCGCCCAAGCGAACGCGGAAAGCTTCCTCGGTTTCGCTGGCCTTGCGAGGCAGCGCGTAAACCTCGCGCCAGTATTCTAGCGCCGGACCACTGGACTTGGCTGGAACCGCATTGTTCCTGAGCTGCGCTGGTAGTCGGTAAGCGTAGTAGGCCGCCTGCCTCGCCAGCGCGATGTTCTCTGCCGTTACCAGTGAAGTGCTTTTCGTGGTGAAAGCAGAGCCGCGCTGCTCTTGCAGATCCCGGAAGATCATTCCCGCGAACGGAACCGGATTCTCGGTAGTGTCGTTCAGCTTATTCAGGCTACCGCCGTAAGCTCCAATCGTCGGAGGATCTTCCACATCGATCCAATCGCCGTAGATCTCGACATGGACACGGCCATCAAACAGAGTTCCAGCGGCGTTTCGGATATCAATATAGAGATGATCCGCATAGTTGATAGAAGCGAACAAGTCGCTGCTTGAGTTGACGGTCGCCTTTGCAGATCTCCAAACGAAGTGGGCCTTTCGCTTGGTTGTCTCATCCTCAAACACGGAGCCAACCGGAAGTCCGCCCCACTGAAGATAGAACTGCCCGGTCCCGGTGCGCGTTCCAAGCGGATGCGCATATCCGTCACTAAGCACCGGAACACCGAAACCGCTCCGCTGCATCCAGCGCTCAATCGTGACACCAGATGAGTTGCAGAGGATCGTACCAACGGCGAACGGAAGCGTTCGAGTGCACGCGACCAAATCGGCGCACGCTCGCGCGTGTTGCTCCGCTGACCACCCGCCGGTTGAATCGGCGCCAAGTTTCAGCGGAAGTGGAGCAAATCCACCGAAGGCTATGGTCCACTCCAGACTGTTAGCATGACTAATGGATCGCTAATCGCTGCACCAGCATCGGACCATGCGCGGATCGTGACTTGAGTGTCGCTGTCTCGCACGACTGAACAGAATCCAGAAGATCCGCTAAGGAGCTGCACTTGCGGCGCCTGAAGCGCGAATGCCCCCGCCACGCTGTACTCATCGGAGTACGAGCTTGAAAAAGTAACCGTGCAAACACCATTTGAGACCCGCGCCGCGCTCGGGAAACCAGTAGGGGCAGAACCTCCGGCGTAGCTCGTGTTGCGTACGCCGGTCATCATGTTGACGCGCTGAACCGTAGGTGCTGCTGGGCTCGTATCGTTGAGCTGTAAAACCATCACACAGAACGGAGCAACTCGGGCAATTGCAGCTAGGTCAGCTGTCATCCGCGCAAACTGCTCGGCACTCACATCGGTGTTAGGATCAACAACACCGCGCAATAGGTAGTTTTGCTTATTGAGATTCCCGCCGTAGACAGTGAAGTCACCGGAGCGAATCCAAGCGGGGGAACCTGTGGGGACTACTGGCATGGTGTCACTTCACATAAACCGCGAACCTTCGCGGGGTCAAAACATTCGGGGCCGTGTCCGCGCTACCCGGTACAGTTGGCGTCGTCGCCGATTGGTAACCGTATGATATGTCAGTTATCTCCGGGCTATTGTTGCGGAATGCTGCAAACGAAACGTTCGTGATTGAAGTGGGATCTTCATCCGTCACGAATGGGCGCCGCTTAGCCGTGGGAAGTCGCCCTGAGTCCGTGGTGTTTTCCGCGGGTCCAAGCGTTTCGAGATAATCAATCCACGTCTTCCCGTAGTCGTTCAGGTGCAAAGCGTCGGGACAGATGTAGTCACCAACGGCAACGCGAACACCGCGCGAACTCACTAGCGCACGGTCTAGCGTTAGATCCCAAGCTCCGGCGCTTCCGGCGACCGTGAGAACGAGCGCTTTATAAAACTTCATGTCAGCGCTAGACCACCATGCAATCGTGGTTTGTCCAGCAATCGGACTAACCGAAGTGCCCGCTGAAACCACGATACGGTAAGCGCTGTTGTAAGCCGTTGTTACCGTGACTTTTCCGCCATCGCCAACCACTAGCTGCGGCCAAACCGTGGAGTCGGTCCAACCCTGTCCGCTTCCTCCGCTGAGGGCGGAGTCCGGAATCGCGACTTGAATCGTCGCGTCAATCGGTTGGTCCGCCGCCGCCTGAATCACGATGCGATCTGGCACAGGAACCTTCGCCCAAATCTTTTGGCGAACGAGCTGCAAAAGAGAGGGCGAGCAAACTCGCGACCACGAAAGCGCAGTGCGGTCAAACTTACGAACCGGAACAACCTTGGAAGTTGCGGGCCCACCGAGCGCCGGATAGACGTAGCAGTCCTGAACTCCGGCGGCGGCATCGGTGGCGATCTGGCGAAGCTGACCCCAGTTACCACCGGCCGGGCGATTGCGACGTGCGTTGAGAATACGCGCGCGCTTGCGCTCATCGTCCTCCGCGTCAACTCCGCCAGTTAGCGGAAGCACGGCCGACACTTTGGTTTCAAGCTGTACGTTCGGCGGAGCTGGCGAAAAGCGGATAATCTCACCAGCGGCTAGGTTCGTCTTCGTACCGACATCCAATGCCCTAACGTTGATCTCAGTGTCTAGTGTTGCCGCTGTGTAGGTGTAGTTCCCTACCACTTGATACTGGAGACCAGAAGCTGAAACCCCGCGAGTGCCATCGGCGACAACGGTCGAGCCTAACACTTGAGCCACAACAGCGCCGGACGCACCGATTGGAACAACCGGGGGCAACCCATCACCCACCCGGATCGCTTCCAGCGCATCGCCCGTCGCCGTTAGAATGTTTTGATCTTCGTCCGAGATCTGGACGTTAGTGATTGCGGTCATGCCGATACCGCTGCACGCCGTGGCCAGAAGGTACCAATCCGAACCCGGCGACGTTGGCGGGACGGCCGTCATGCCAGTGTCCACCGCTGCCAATCGCACATCGCGAAGGAACTGCTGACGCATCTCCTCAAATGACGGTGTGAGCGTTCGAGTGTTAGCCATTAAACATTCACCTCGTCAGTTTCTCCGCTCGCTAGGTCCGTATAAGAGACGGTCACAATGCCGCGTCCCGGCACGTTCGCGCGCTCAACTTTAACACTCTCCAGGGCGATAACCGGGTCATCCTCTCGCGTCAGATGAGCAAGCGCCGCGCGAACCGAAGCGGTAACGTCAGCCACGAAGGAAGCACCGATCTTGCTTGGCATCTTCACGCCTAGCGACGGTAGCGCCGTTGATGATCCCTTAATCGTTGCGAGCGCAAGCAACACAAGCTGACGTGTGCCCGGCATTTGCGCGAGCTGTAGCGTGCTCGGGTCTAGCTCATAGTCGCGCGTGTACGGGTTGAGGTAGCGCGAACCATTGCTAGGATCTGCTGGCTCCACAATTGTCGTATATGTGCCAATTCCAGCGGCCGTAACTCCGGCGCCTTGAAGCCCGATCCCGGTTCCAGCGACTAGCGTGCGATAGTAAACGTCTGTCATAGTGTCACGCGAATGGGCAGGAAACGTCTAAAAGCGGAAGTGGAGGAATTGACGGGATGCCGAACGATGGCGGGCGAATTGGGAACAGCGGAAGCGACGGGAGTGCAATATCCAGATCAATCGCAAACGCTGGCAGCGGCGGAATTGACGGGATTCCGAATGAGGGTGGACGAATCGGAAACAACGGAAGCGACGGTAATGCCATGTCCAAATCCACCGAAAAAATCGGAAGCTGCGGAATAGAAGGGGTGCCAAACGACGGAGGCCGAATCGGCAGAAACGGCAGTGCGAAGTTACAGCTCATGATCCTGGAAGCGCAATTGAAACACTTGGGGCAGCGCCGATAACCGCTGGAGTGGTTGGGGCTGGAACAGGGGAAACCGCCGGGCTCATTACTAGCTTATTCACGGGATCGGGAATCTTTCCGCCTAACACAACGTCACCGTCGAGAATGATCGCGCTTCCGCTCATGATGATTGATGCCTTGCCGTTCGTAACGGAGAACGATCCTTCAGACGCATCCAGCTGGAGAATCATCCCAGCCAAAACGATCTGAAACTTTCCGCCACCCGAACCGTCGAGAAGAGCGACGATAGTCTTTCCGTCGCGATCTTTGCTCGCAAGTAGCGCTTGACGCTTGTCCTCTTTGCATTGAACTTGCGCCGCCTGACTTGGCCCTGTCGAATGAAGCACCGTATCGCCAGGCTTGAGGTTTCCCACAATGGCAGCAGAGCGAGTGTCACGCGCTCCGACATACGTGCACGGGCGCCCGTTAACGCCGCGAAGCGCCACCGCCTCCGCCTTCCCGGTTGAGTCCGCCGGATAGGGCAAGGACGAAACACCAAGCCCCTGATAAACGTCACCATCACCAAGCGGCTCTAAGTCGTCAGGCTCGGGACCAATGCGGATACCGCCCTGCCAAAGAGCAACGCCCTTTTTCGCAACGCTTGCCCCGAGCTCAACAATGTCAGCAATGATCCCTTTCATGGCTTAAACATCCCCGGCATCCAAAGCGTTAGCTCAGTTGTCGCGCCACTTTGCGCATCAAACTTGAGAGTGCGCGAGACAATCCAGAAAGTCCCAAACACCCGGCAAACCTCATCATGCACTTCACACATGGTATCAATGGCCCACACCGCTCCCGATGTTGGTTCAATGTGACCCTGCACCGTGACCTGATAAACGAAGCAGTTCTTTAGCCTCTCGTACAATGCGCGAAACGCGGCCGCTTCAAGCTGCGAAGTCGTCCTGGATTGGTCATCCTTGAACGCTAACAATCGGTAAAGCGCGCCGTATTGGTATTCAGAATCCGCCTTAAACTGGCCCTGAAACTGTGAGCGAGTGAGAGGGCGAGACACGGCTAGATTGAGCGCGCGCGCCGTAGCTGCCACGTCAATCGTACGATAAAGCGCTGTTCCATCCTCGCCGCTTCTCGACTGAGTTCCTACGAACTGAACGAAGCTCGGGACGCTTGAGAAGTCGCGTCGCCTTGTGGCTGTGACGATATTGTTAGCGGCGCCGGGCGAAGACTTGGTGCGAGTTAGCTTGTAGATCGGGGGCTGGCTGTAGTTCGGCCCCGTGATTAAGATTTTCTGACGACTATTCGTTGGCTGAATCGTCGCGTGAAATCGAGCCACTAGTCGATTCAGGAAATCGTAAGAACCCACCCCGGCGTCTGGCTTTAGATCTTCGATCTTGAAATCACCGTAGTCCGGATTGGGTGGACCACCGATCCTGCGACCGGTTCGAACTTGCCGCATTGGAATGTCAGACGGTGAAGCTATCTCAGTCACCCCGTGAGGACGAAGCACGGCGAGAGCAACGTCTTTCAGCGTCACCCCCTCTTTAAACGTGAGCTTCATGTCTACGTTATCCTCCACGTAGTCGGCGATGTAGTCGCGCCCTTCGTAGATTACCGCGCTTCCTTCGCTCCCGATTTCGCTTGAGTCAATTCGACCAATAAGCTGTGACGCGCCGTTGACAAACAGCTCCACCGGCTGCATTTCAAGATCGTCAGTTTCGTCCGACTTGTCGGAATAGATCGTGAATCGAAACGCATCGGTAGAGACGAGAAAATGAGAGTCAATTTCCCACGAAGTTACGTTCTTGAGCGTGCGCCCGCTGCGCTCAAGCTGGATCTCTAGAGTAGATTCTTCGACCTTGGCCATGGGTTAGGACTGAGGAATGACCACCGAAACACCGGGGGAAACTAACGGCTTTTTTGCAAGTTCTGGATTTGCAGCAATGAGAGACGAAACCGACACTCCGTAGGTGGCGGCGATAGACGTGAGCGAACGTGTGAACGGGTTAATCACGATCTTCGCTTTGCGAGACTGCGCATCCGTACGCTTTGAGCGAATAGCATCGTCTCGCACTTTGCGCGCACTGTTTCTTATAGACCACGAATCAGGATTTGCGACCTTTCCAAATGACTCCTCCACCTTTTTTGACGCGTAGATCAGTGGTTCAGTAGGGTCTCTTGGATTTGCCGCGTTTGACAGAGCCACGTTCGACACACCCTCCAGCTTTGCCCCTATTGCGAGTAGCGACCTGTAGCTAACTCCACCATCATCGGTTTCCTGCAGAGCCGCCAGAATAGCTGGATTCTCTTTAGGGTCAGCCGTCTGAACAAGTGTTGTCACTAGCCCCTTTGCGCTGTTCGTGGCCGTCTGGAACGTGGGGAATTGGAAGTCCTCTTCGCTACCGTCAAGCGGCGCATCGGTAAACTCGATTCGCACGTCAACGCCATCGGTGCGGCCCATGTCGGTGTCATCGTTGAACGATGACGGTACAGCACGGCGAACCCCGTAGTAGGGATCTATTAGTTCGCCTGGTGACTTGTCGCGACAATTCCGAAAGAACTTCTGGAGACCAGCGCCGAAAAGGTCGGCCTCGTATGGTCCCTTATAGATGCCCTGACGAAAGGGAATCGTATAGGTGAATACGAGGTTATGAGCGCCCGTCATTTCGATCAGGTCCTCATTGCGGCGCTGTAGCTTGTGCTGCACCGATTCATGAGCGAACGAAACAGATCGCGCCATCACAGGCAACTTTTGACCGCGCCATGAGAGAACCGGGAGTTTTGAAAATTCGGATTGCATTAGCGGATCGTTGGAACGGTTGGGGTGTTGCTGGTATTTTGACCGGTTCCACCGTTGGCTTTAATTGCGTCTCTGATGCCAGCCAATAGGTCCACCTGTTGTTTTAGCTCCGCCCTTAGCCCCTCTTCCTTTGCGACGCGCATTTCGTCCTGGCGCTTGATCGCGTCTCCTCCGTCCTTGTCGAACATCAGAGCTAGACCCTTAAGAACGCTAGCCATAACACCGGAGTCTGCTTCCTGTTTGGCTGCGGAAAGGGCCTCGCTTGTTGCGACAATCTGAGCCTTAACATCGCTCTCTGCCCCAGCATAATCCTTGTTCCTTATCTTTCCTTCCGCAGAACTCCCAAGATTGGATGCCTTTGCGGCAGCGTCCGCCCCTGCCTTATTTGTGGCATCCTCTTCGTCAGCTCCTGCTTTGATGAAATACCCAAGCGCAACCGCGGCAGCTGTTGCCGCTAGCGCAAGCGGTCCAAATGATGCGATGATTCCGCTTGTTATGATTGCGCTTTTGATTGTTTCGCCAATTGCAGCAGCCGCTATGTCGGCCGTAATTTTAGCAGCAATGACCCCACCAACGGTTCCAAGAACTCCGAACTTCTCAATCGCCCATGTGAGCTTGTCCACAAACATCACAACGTAGGGGGTTAGCTTTGCAAACTCCGGAATCAGCTTCGTGAGCGCCGGAAGAAGTCGTGAGCCCACCTCAGCGTTGAATTTTTTCATTGCGTCCGTGAACTGCTTGTCTGCATCTTCGAGTCTTGACGCTGACTGAGTTTCAATCTGAGGATTGGTAAGCTCGGTCTTTCTGAGGTCCTCGATCTCTTTATTCACAGCCGCCTTGCCAGCAGCCCCACCACCGGCGTCGTTGTATTTGGCCGCAAGGTCACCAACGGCGCGAGCGCCGCGAATGTCAAACATCTTGAGCAGATTCGTGGTGTCGCCCTTGGTTTTCTCAAGGTAGTCAGCAATCCACAACGACGGATCTTGAACGCCCTCTACTCCCCCTTGCTTATTCCTAACGGCGATGTCGCGTCCAAGTTGGCGGGAAATTGCGCCGCTGTTAACCATCGCCTGGTCAACGAAACGGCCGCCAGAGGTTAGAGCCTCCTCGGCAGAGTTTGAGTGACGACGCGCGATCTGGGTAAATACACCGGCCGACTTGATCGCCTCAACCTTGTCAACGCCACGAATCTTTGCGGCTGTCGCTTGCATTGCGGCGCCACCGGCCGCTAGGTTCTTCATTTCGATTGCCCCGGCGTTTCCTTGGCCAGCAATCGCCCGCATAATTTCCATTACTTTCTTCGCGCGCTCTCCCTGGTCTTTCACGTCTGAAAGTGCGTTAGCGAAGTTTCCGGCAGCTTCGGCCGCGTCTTCAAAGTTGGTGCCGGTAGCAAGTGACAGCTTCGCCAGGTCTGGAATCAGTGCGCGAGCTGTGTCCATGTTCTGAGAGCCATGCAACTCCAGGAACTTGGACATTCCACCAAGAGCCTCCTCGCCCGAGAACCCTTTAACATTCTGGGCCTCCTTTAGCAGCTGGCCCTTGAGCTTTGGATTGTTGGCCTGATTCGCCAAATCAGAGGCCATTGCGGTCTCACGCATTTGCTGAGACACGGCGCCGGTTAGGGCGAATCCACCGCCAATAGCAAGCGCACCGGCAGCGTAACGACCAGCGGTCTTTAGTGCACCTCCCACGCTGGCGCCAATCATCCCAAGCGTCCGTGCTCTCCCTCGCGCGTTAGACGCTTCTAAGCGCTTAGCTGCGCGCTCTTCGTTCTGAAAGTGACGATTGCGAACTTGCTGGAGATAGCGCGCGTTCTTGAGCTGCTCAGAGAGCACGCGCTTTTCCTCGCGGATCTTCGCGTTAGCAACTGTGCGCGCTGCCTGAGTTTCCGACGTGACGGTGCTTCGGGTTGTCGCTCTGGCGCCGGAAACGCCGGCCGCTCCACGGCGCGAACCAGTACCGCCAAACATGCGATCCATTTTCGACGCATGTTGAGCCGCACGCTGCTCGATTGAAGCGAACGCGCGGTTAATGTTGTTCTGGCCTACAACGCGGAAATCATACTCAAGCAAGGCCATGGGCTAGCGCTAGTTTACACTAGGCGAGCATTCCTTAGGGCCGCGTGATAATTTTTGGAATTGACCTCTCTACTCTACCGTGCAACTCATCAAGTAGCACTGATTCCAGGTTCATTAGCAGCCTAGGAACGTGATCCATAAATTCACTTGGAAAACTATCTCTCTTTTTTCGATTGCACTCCCTGCAAGCGGTTACCAGGTTAACCGGGTGGTCAAGCCCACCTCGCGCAACTGGGATAACATGATCCCATTCAAACGGGCGTTCTGTCGTTCCGCAGTAAACGCAAAATGGATCATGGTCAAGAGTCTGTGCCCATTGTTTTCTTGGTATCGCCACAGCCAAGACCTAACACATCAGCCTCCACACCGTCAACCCTTAAATCTGCTAGCCGCATGCTCGTCACATAGCGTTTTCATCCACCCACCACGCCGCAATTCACCCGGCTTTCCGCATGCCTCGCATGTTTTCCAGGCCTTTTCTCCGGCTTCTTTGACTAGTGCCGATATTGCGCTTGCGCACTCGTCCGCATCATACAGCTCGCCATCAATGCGCCAATAGACTCGGAGTCCGCCGAATTTCTCTTTGATTTGAAGCGCGTGAACATGATCCCACTTCGCGTCGATCTTCGCGGCGAGTTCTAGTACAATCTCGCGCCAACCAGGACGTCGTCATGTTCGCGCGTTCGCTGAGGAAGCTCATTTCTCCTCCAACTTCTTCGCTAGTGCGATTGCATCGTCAATTGTAATCTCAGGTGAGTTTCCCGAACCATGATCCTCTTGCTTTGACGCTCGCCATCCAGCAGAGAATATGCCCGAATAACACTTGATTAGGTCTGATTTGCAAGGCTCCGGCAATGTCTCGGAGTGGGTAGCGAGGGTCCTGCAAAGCAAAGAGATCTTTTCCGATAACTTGAATGCTAACTCCACCACATCCGGCGAGGAGAGCAGAACTAAAGGGACGAGGCTAGCACCCTCCTCCAATTTCTTCACCCAAGCGTCCACATCAACATTGCTCTCAAGGGGTCCAAACTTTCGCTGCGTTAGCTGCCAGAGCGACCAAAGCACCGCGATTTCGTCGCTCGTGAGCTTGCCAACTTGGTCGCCGTCCACGAACACTCGCCCGTAAACAGGATTCCCGTTTTGATCGTCAAGGCTCGACTCAGCCATCAGGCACGCGCGCGCAAGTACTTCCTTCGCTGCGAGATCGTCAATGATTGCCTGCGCCATTCCCGACGTCGCCTGGTCCTGCGATAGGTCCAATTCTTTCGCCTTTCGAATTGCGTCTAAGCGAGCTTTCTTTTGCTCCTCTTCCGGGAGCACTCGCAGCCGAATCTGAGCCACTGGTTTTCCGTCTGGACCCTTGCGCGGAAAGTCGTGAACCTCGCTCGGAAACGGAGTTTCGATAAGCTTCAAAAATAGCGCGCTTGAGTCAATGTTCGGTGGCTTCATTCGCTCCCTCTCAAAAGAAAAACCGCCGCAAGTTTCCCCGCGACGGTTCCGAAGCTAAGCTATTTTAAGCTAGATTATTGCAGTGCCTTGAGTTCGCCTGTCCAAGAGAACGTCCCTTCGACATTGGCGCCCGTGGAGCCGCTAATGCTGACATTCATGATCTTACCGAGTCCGATGTAGTCCTTGCGGCCAATCGGAACCTGAAGAGTCACGAACGCGCCGTTAGCGCAGTCCTCTTGAAACTCGTCTTCGGTGCCGCCAATCGGAACAGCAAAGCCGACTTCAATCGTGCAGTCACCGGGGCCAGGTGTGAACCCGCCCAAGCCTTCGTTCATAAGGTCCACGCGTTGCTGCCCGCTGTTCGTGGTGTGATGAAGCGACGTAAGCTGAGTGAGCGGATTGCCGTTATACAGGCATGCCAACCGAGCGTAATCATTAAGAGCCATTTTAGTCTAAGTCCTTTCAGGTTAGCCCGGCGAAACTTCCGCGAGACGCATCGTCGTTTGGTCAAGCCAATCAATGACGCGGAGATCGATCCCGATTTCAACGCGACCAGGAGCCGCATCGCTTGCGACGACTCGAATCGAGTCCTTAATCGTCGCCTTTGAGTCCAGCTTCCCGGCGTCGTAGTAGTCGTCCACCTGCTTAAGCAGAGTCGCTTTCATCATGCTGGGGCGCACGGTGTTGCGAATGAGCTTCTGATTCGGGTTGACGGTTCCGTCCGCGAGCAATTCGTCTCGAAGTAGTTTCTTCTGGCCGAAGCTGTTGTTTGCGCGGACAACCCACTCGTCCAAGAAGTCATCCGTAACAGAGACTTTCGACGTGCGAGACGCTCGCCAATCGTCGCTAGTTCCAGCGCTATTCTTGCTCCGAGTAGTGACGCTCTGAATGAGAGCCGCTCCGCTATCGCTAGACGTGATAACAGTAAGCCCGTCGGTGATTGCATCTTCCACGTCCTGGGCGGTCGGATAATCCGAAGGTGCCCACGCCGGAAGAAGAATCCCGTTCAAGCTCATCAGGTTGAAGTTCTGCGCTGTGTCAGTTGCTTCGCCGTCAACGCTTCCGCCTACGCCCTTGTTTCCGATGATTCTGACAGCCGCCAACGCGGCCGCGAGTTCGGCGGTGTCATGTTCGCTGTTCGGCTGCCAGGCAATCGCCATGCGCTCATAATTGAGGCCGGTAGCGAGCGATTGACCCGTAGCGAGAGAGCCGGTGTAACCGCAAATTCCAACGCTTCGGAGACCCTGGCGCGGGAGAGCCTTAGTGGCCAAGTGCGTCTTGAGGTTGGCCCACGCGGTCGAGGTGTTCGTCGATGTCACGACGTAGTACTTACGAGTTGCCGCAATCGTAGCAAGCGCCGTGGCGAGGTTTGACGCTTCGGTCGTGGTGCCTTCCGCACCAGCCGCACCGGACCCGAGGAACGCTCCGCCAAGAGTTGCAGTGGTAGAAACGCCGGTCGTGATGTCCGTGTGGAGCCTGATAACACCTAGCGACGCGGTGCCCTGCGATGTTCCAGCGATCTTGGCCGTGAGAGTGACGGTTCCCGTCACGTTGTTAGCGGTGCACGGAAGCCAGCTCTTTGCGTTGACAGCCGCGGCAATACCAGCGCCGATGGTCGTAGCCGTGTCACCGGTCGCGAATGTGAACTGACAGAGCTCACCGCACACCCAAAGCGAAACAGTTCCAGCTCCGGTTGCCGTGGTTGCAATCGTTAGCACTGCGGTAGCGGCGACAGGGGAACCGCCAGAGGTGGCCGCGTAAGGCAAACACCAGACAGTTGCGTCTTTGCAAATGCTGAAGAACTTACGGACTGCACGATGAATCGGCGAACCATCGCCACCGCCGGTTGCGGCAGTCTGCTCGTTCGTAACCTTGTACATCGTGTTAGCGGTCCAGGTTCCTGCGCTGGTCTTCGGCATGACGAAAACCACTTCACGCTTTCCGCCGCCGGTAACACTGGGACCCTGGGCAAAGATCGCCTCAACCCAATTTCCGGGCGTGCGAAATCCGGCGTCAATGCCGGTAATCGGATTGTCAAGCTGAGCCATTAGCTAGCATCTTTCTTCGCGGATTTCGCGACCATTTCCCCGCCCTTGAGTTCGAGCGGCGAGAATTTCAAACCAAAGATTTTTGCGGTCGCCTCGTCCGCCGGAAGCAGGTCACCGTCGCGAGCGAACTTCGCACAGCGTTCTGCGATCTCCCCGGAGTCCTCACACTCGAAAGCTTCGCCAGTCGCGGGCCAAGATCCACTCATCGGGAGCCCGCTCACAACGTCAACCATGATCCCCGTCTTATCAACGCGACCGCCAACGGGAGCGACGTACTCGCGCCCGATGTATCGTGTTTGCTGGCCTGGAATCGTGCGCGTTCCTGGAACTCTGACCATTGCGCCGGGTGCTGGAAAAAACTTCATTCGATGCTCTCCTCTAAAACTTCTTTGCCGCTTCCGCGATATCGCGACGCATGCGGTCCACGAACTCACCAAAGGCGTGATCGGTCGCGTTTCTCAGGAATTTATAGGGCTTATTCCCTGGATGATTAACCGAGCGGACACGCATCCACCGGCTCATCTTAGCCCAATAAAAAACCAGGTATGGCGCACGCCTGGCCACGATGCGATGGGGCGGCGAGCCCTTATCAATCGCCATCGCGTACTTTTGGCGATTCATCACACGGACACGCGCTACTCGTCCGCCAACCCTAACAACCCTATACTCATTCGATTCAGTGAGCTTGCCGGTTCGGTTGCGATATCCGGTGTTTTCGCGCGCATAATCAAGCGCATCCTGACCGGCGTATTCAGCCGCAACGCTCACGATTTCAGTCTGCAACTTCTCAAACTTGCGATGAGCTGACTTGAGCTTGTCGAGGTTAAGCATCAAACCTCACCCGTTTGGCCGCTGGAAGCTTGCGCAAAATCCGCGAGAACCTCTTGGCCATCCGCAAGCGCTGCGTTCAGGTCAATTCCCTCTAGATCCATGATCGCGTCTTCGTTGTAGGAGCTGACTTCCGTAGTCTCCAAGGTCATGACCATGGCCCAGTAAGCGGCGGTCTCGTCCTCGTTGAAGATCGCTTTCCCTACCGGAGTGCACTTGGTCAGCTTGACGCTCGAAAGCGTTCCCTTGCCCGGAAAGAATTGAATCGCGCCGCCGTCAAAAGCCCTGTGACCGCGCTGGCGAATCACGAGAAAAATGAGCGCTCGCACCGCTTGCGAGAAGTCGAGAAGCTTTCTCTCGATCTCAACATCACCGGGCCCAAAGATGTAGTGAAGATTCCACGTCTGTTTGACGCGAATTTCATCCATCAAGTACTCTTCAAACTCAGCGTCCCCTTCGCGGTGGAGAGCAAGAAACGGGAAACCGGTCTTCCGGACTTGCATCATTCCGAGCGACGGGCGCCCCGGAATTGTGTCCTGAACCGGCAGTGTTCCGGCGTACTTGCTCCCCGCTTGTGTGACTGTGCTGGTCACCTTCTCCCAAATCTCTGACAGCTCCGAGTTGATCGCCGTCTTGAACAGGTCGAGAAGCAAGTCCCGAGCCGGGTCCAGCGGAGCAAATGACGTCGTGAAATCATCCGGATTGACCGGAAACGTCACCCCGCCGACTGACTCGTAAAGGTTAGGAATCGAGTAGCTCACGATTCCAAATCCTCCACCGGCTTAGCCTGGATCTTGTAATGAATCCCGCGCTCAAATGCCCTATCCGTCACGCGGTAAAATGCACCGTCCGGATGATTGGGGCCAGTGATTTTCAGGTAGCAAACATCGCCATCGTTAGCGGTCGCAGAGTTCAGGGCGTCGCGAATCACGGTGCTCGGAATCACGTCCGCCGTGATAGGGCCCACTTCAATCGTCCCAGACGCCAACCCACCGACTGCGATTTCCTCCGAGCGAAGCCAGCGAACCTTGGGCGAAAATCCCTTGCCCTCCGTCAGCTCAAACACTTCGTCGGTGCGGTCGCCATCACCCGCATGCGCTCCGGTGTAGCGCGAAATCACAACCCAAACGCGATGGGTTCTTAGGCCCATTTCGCCAGGAATCCCGCGAATGGCCTTAGCTAGTGGCTTGAGCGAATCGGCCAGCGTCGCCATTAGTAAACACTAACACAACGGCCCGCCGCTTGTTGCGCGCTCCACATGCTCTGGATACCAAGCACAGCGGCCAATTGCTCGCGATAGTATGCGAGATTCTCACCCAGGACACCGAAAGCACTCGTGCCTTTAGTGTCGTAAAACTCAATTTCGTCCACCTTCTTAAGCGACCCGGAGCCGTACTGCTGAGAAAGCTTTTCTTTCGTCTCGCGAATATAGCGGAGAATCTCTCGCACTATCGTCTCGGGACCCTCAACGATGACCGGATAAGTTCCCGAATGTTGAAGCGAAAGCAGCAGAGTGATGGTAGATCCGCTCACGCTCTGAACCGTTGCAATCTCTTGGCGCGAATCAACGTCCACCACAACGCGATCCCCGGCACTGAATCCGGTCGCACTGGCAAGCGTTAGCGTAGTCTGAGTAGGCTCGCCTTGAGCTGAGACACCTGTGCTACTAGTCGTCGCCGTGCCGCCGGTAAGGTAAGGCTGAATAACCTGTTCAAAAATCGAGACATTGAGCACCCACGGCGCGGCCCCGTTGGAAAGCACGTTATAGCCAAGTTCGGCCTTGATGCGTGCAATCTCCGAAGTCAGCAGGGCCATTCACCCCGAAAGCCCCCGGCCTGTATCACTACAGACAAGGGGCCATCGTTTGGGGATTGTTAGCTACTAGAGCCGGACGTAGCGATAGGAGATCGCGTAGGTATCGGCAGCTGCGCCAGTGGCCACACCCACAACTGCCTGGGCACGGATGAAGCGGAAGCCGCTAGCGCCGACAGGCGAAGGAATGTTAACCGTCACAGCCGAGTCAGCACCAGCCGTACCAGTTGCCAGCGCAACACCCGCAGGGTTCTGCGGAGCGTTAGCGATGTTTTCCCAGTTCGTGCCGTCGTCAGATCCCTGCCAACGCGCCGTGAAGGTCAGTGTGTTGGTTTCGGCCAACACGACGAACTTTGCGGAAAGCGTCATTGGAACAAGATCCGGCATGAACACGGCCGCACCGCTCACTGCGCTTCCAGCGGTTACGCCGTTAGCATTGCCGGAGGTTGCCCCGGTCGTGATTACTTTACTAAGTGAAATTCGAGCCATCTAAGAGTCCTTTCGTTTAATGATTGTTAGATAGGACTCACGGTTACGAAGAACGAACCGAGATTGCGAATCGGTTATCAGCGAAGCCGAGCGCGAGGTATGCAATCCAGATGACCTTAACAGTCTCGCCGTAGTTGTCATCGGTCGAGGGAGCAACGCGCGGAGGTTTGCCCATGCCACCGAGAAGAGCGCCGGGGGCGATAAGGTGACCCTTGTGGATCGCGACAGAGCTGGAGTTCGTGCTCTGGTTCAGAGTGTTGCTCTTGAAGATGTGGAGCTTACCAACGCTCGAAACGTAGTTCGGGAAGAGCAAGTTCATTTCGGGGTGAACCTTGCTAAGCTCGATGAAGTCCGCATCCTGGCGAAGGTCTGCAACCTGCTTCGGCGTAATAACCAGAAGGCGCGAGCCGTCGGGGAACGTCGGGAGGTTTGCAGCGTCAGCCGTGTACTCAGCGCGCACAACCGTTTCTAGGTCGAGACGGTACTGATTCGCTACGGTAGCGTCATTGTCAGCGGTCATGCCGCTGGGACGAACCACAACCGAAGCGGTGTCAAGAAGCGTGACAACGAACGAGTCGAGCGTCTTGTGGAAGTCTCGCTTGAGGTGAGTTCCGACGAACGATGCGAGCTTGTGCACGCCAACCTGAGCCGCAAGAGCGTCAAGGCCGTACGGTGCTACGCGGCTATTGGTCTGGTCGTAGGGACCAGCGAAGCGCTTGAGAATGAGCGAGACCTGCTCGGAACCAGCGTTGATCGTGGTCGTGCTGATTGAAGTGTTAGCACCAATCTCGCGCGAAGCTTCCGTGTAAGTCGTGTCAGCAAAGAGCGGACGATTGAACCGAACTAGGTTTCCGGGCTGACCCTGGAAATCCACCTTCGGAACGAACACGCTCGACATGAGCGGGCTTGCCATCGCAAGGCGATCTCGCTCAGCCGAAGAATATGCGGCGCCAGCGCCGCCAATTGCGCGACCGTCTAGACCATCTTCCGACGGAGGAGAAAGCTCAGTCTGAAGAGCGGACAAGTACATTTGCCCGTACAGGTACTGAGGCTCCGGCTGTGCCAGGAGGTAAGACGAGGTTACGGGGAAGAAGTTTTCGCTAAGTGAAGCAAGAGTAATGTCGGCCATTTAAGATTTCCTTGGCGTTCCTTTTATGCGTCACGCCCAGCCTTGGACGGCGCGACAAGTGAGAATTTTACAAGAGTGCGGAAGCGTGACGCCTTGCGTATTCAGCCGCCGCAAAAGGGTTTTCGTTTTGAAGTTGAGCGAGTCTCGCTCGATGATTGACTTCGTTGGTTGGTGCACTCTGTGGAGGAGCCGCTGCGCTGGTAGTTGCGGGAGCTACGACCTGAGTCGGTGCGCTTGCCCACGTTGGCCTAAGAGATTCGACCGCCTTAATCTGAGCGGCCGGATCTGTACCGGCGAGAGTCAAAACAGCTGCCTTTTGCAAATCGCTTAGTCCGCCTAGTTCACGCTGTGCAAGTGCCGCAATCGCCTCTTCGAGTTGAGTTGCGCGGGCCGCTTTCGGCTCTAGTTCTTGCAACTTTAACTTTACTCGCTCCTGTTCCGAAAGCTGGCTCGTTTCAAGTTCCTGAAGCCTCGCCAATTTCGCGTCAATGTCTTCGATCTTTTCAGCTCCGTAGCGCTTGAGAATCTCGCCAATTGTCGCATTCTTGGTCTGCTCTAGTCGTTTTGGGAGCCAGTTAGGATCTTGCTCCTGAGCCTGAACCTTCACAGCTGCTTGAGCTGCTGCGTCCTGAGTCTTGGTTTCGGGTGCCTGGGTTTCTACTTGTTCGCTCACAATTCTCCTTTTCGACCGTTTCCGCCGTCGTCACGTGGTTAGGAGATGCGGAGCGAGCGAGAAGCCCGCCCCGTCATTCATTAGGACTCAGTAAACGGAATGTGAAAGCACACGTTCGTGCACGCTGTCGAGCTGGTAATCTCAGTCGAGCGATCAACGGTCGTGAGGTTGAACGTGAGCGCGCCCGAAGACTCCGTACCAGCGCCGGCATAGATGAGCTGACCGTTAGTGTCAGAGCCGGGAGCGGAGCAGAATCCGCCTCGAACGGTCACGGTCTTTCCATTTCGCGCGCGGTTCTGAATTGCAGTTGCAAGAGCGGGGATGCGTGCGCTGTCGGATGCGCCAGTGTATGCACCGAAGTCGCAAACGACAAGCGCGGTTTTTTCGGCGCCCTTCTGCGAAGTGGAGCCCGAAGCGTCGAGGATAGATACAGATCGAATGGTGGCGTCAATTGTGGCCATGGTAGTTCCTTGTTAGTTGCTTATCCCGCCTTGATTTGGCGGACAGTAGCGACCGGCCTTGACGCCGCCGCAATGATTCTTTGGAGTTCGCCCTGCTCTTTTTCGAGCTTGCGAAGTCGCTTGATCTCAGCTTCGACAACCTTGAGGCGCTTTTTCGCGGCCCTCAAAACGTTGAAGCTCTCAGCCTGAGCGACTGGCTTTTGCGCTTTCCCACGCGGCGCAACAAACGGAACCACTGGTTCCTTTTCCTGCTTTCCAACCGGAAGCGCGCACGTCCCACAAATGAACGTGACTCGACCGTCTCCGCCAATGTCGGAAACAGGATTAGTCACAGTGTCACAATGGGGACAGTGCATTTACTAAGCGCCAGTATGCCCAAGAATGCTGATGGTTATTGCAGCGCCCGCAGAAGTCGAAGCTCCGCCCGTCGCGATGCAGCGCAATTGGTCGCCGGGGTGTCCGCCGACTGACGTGTTAGCCGCAAGGGCAGGCGAAGTCCCGATGCCAGTAACGACAATCGAACCGCTTGCAAACTTGCTCGGGGTCACCGTGTAGCGGATCGCAGCTGCAGCGGCGGCGAGTTGCGGAAAGTGAATCCAATCTACCCACTGATTGAGCACCCCGTCGAATCGCTGAAGATACACATCCAGAGTTCCACCCGTGGCTCCCACGAGCGAGGCGGTAATCGTGAACTCGGATGCTTGCCCCAGTCCGGAAACAACCGAGCCGACAGTGGCCGTGGTGGCGCTGCTTGGCGTTGTTCCTGAGATTGCCCACTGCGAAAGTTTGAACGCCATTATTTACGACCCTTTTTAGGTGTAGCAGCTGGCTTGCTGTCCCACTGATCTAGCTCGCTCTCATGGGCGAAAAGCACATCAGGCTTTACTATCGAGCCGCTCGCAAACATCCACGAAGCTTCCCCACACTTTTCGCACGTGGCGGAGTCTTCCGGATTCTCATGATCGCATAATAGACAAGTCTTCATAATTCACCGGGCCCCACTAGATGAAAAGTACAGCGGCAAAGAGGATGCACGCTTCCGGGTTCTCCGTACTCAAACTCACCGTCGCGGTTAGAAAGAGTACCGTGAGCGCGCTCACAAATCGGGCAAGTTCTCCGGTCAAGCGTTGCGTCCCATTGTCGGACGAGATTGATTGCTGTTTGTTTGCGCCCATTGTTGTAAGCCCCGGCCGATTCCGTCGCTGCGACTGTTTCGATCTTGGTTCGCAGTATGGCAATTCCGGAGTCTTTCTTTCTCGCAATTCTAAACGCTTCCGCAGCTTTTCTGGCTACGCCCTCAGCGCGACTCAAAACGTTGCGCGGTGGCGGCGGTGCTGCTCTGGTATCTGCTATCCTGATACCGGCTCTATCCGCTTCTGAGCGCGCCGAACGAACTCCAGCATTCGCAGAGATGCGCCAAATATCGCGGAGCGTGGCTAGTGTTATGCGCTGAAATTGAGCCGGCGATTTGGCCTCATTCGTTCGCATTAGCAAAAGCCCAAGCGCTACGGATTCAGCTCTCTGGAGTTGCCGGCGGTTCTGCTCCGCCGCTTCGTCGATTTCCGCTTGGGTTCGTGCCATTGTGGAATGCTAAGGCCGCATTTTCGAGCGCGGCGTCCTGATTGACGGCATTTTCATCCGCCTCTTTTTTGAGTTCCTCAAGCAGCGACTCCACGTCTTCAATCCCGAAGATGGGAGCAATCTTCTCAACCGCCGCCTTCTTGGTGATGAGTCCAGCCGTCACAGCTTCGACCACCATTCCCAAGATCTGCTGCTGTTCAAGCGGGTCCGGCTTGAAGTAGTTGCCCCACTTGACCTCGATAACAGGATCTGTGATCCCGCTCATGAGTGTGAGCGCTTTATCAACGCCAGGAACCTTGAGACCACCCTGAAGTTTCTGAGCGATCTTGAGTTGCTGCTTAATCGCCGGTACTAGGAGATTATCGCGCAAGTCTTCGCGGTAAGTGTCACACCTATCAAGCTGCTTTTGCTTGATTGCTTCGAGCGCCTTGCCGCTAGTGGTAGCTGCAAACTTGATGTTTTCCGGGTCAAGAAAAACAACAGCTAGCGCTTCTTGCAGCTTAATACGCAAGTCCGCGCAATTGTCCTGCTGCACCTTGAGCGCGTCGCCAGGATAGACGAGCTGATCAACGGTGGCGCCGGTCGGGTACTGTCCCCAATATCCGGGACCCTGTTTGCGTGCGCCCTGTTTTCCCTCTTGTTCTGGGTCTACGAATGCGCCGCGCGTAGGATTGTTTGGGCTAGTAGCTCCGCCATGCTCAGTCGTTGGAACAAGCGCAACGCGCCCTGAGCCGGTCGGATTGTAGCCCGGCGTGACCCCCACTTCGTAGCGATAGGGCTCAGAGTAAAGCGCGCCACGATGCCACTGGGAACGAGCGATATCATGCGCCTGGATCTCGTCCGTAATCCACTGATGAATAGCGCGCCCGTCAATGACGTTGACCGGTTGTGTCCCGCGATTGAACGCATACCAAACGCACGGAACGAACCCGAGATTATGAGTCGCGCTCTTAGCTGGATTCGCTCGCCATGCGTCCGGCTCAATCTCGGACTCAGCGGCTTCAATCGGGAAAAATTCCGTGTCCTTATCAGCGTCAATCACGCGGCGGTAGACCATCGCGCGCACCGCCCATTTGCCGTCACTCGCTCGCCTGTATTCGTCAAGATACGGATACGAGATTTCAACGGCGGAAAGTTCGCCATTCGCACCGAATGACGGAGTGCACCATTTCGCTGGAATAGTTTCGCAGAATGGGCGCCCGTTTCTTACGCCCTGAAATAGCACAGACGTCCCGCACGATTGCCCGTCCAAGAAAGCATCGCGAGAGGCCGCGTAGAATCGAGCTTGCTCATGGTAGTCGTCGAGAAAAGAGTCCAACGTGTACTCATCGCGCTCACTCTTGTCAGTATCTTCCGCCTCGCCCTTGCCAATCGAGTCGTCAATTTCGACGTGAAAAGATGGGAAGCGCCCTTCCCCGAGAACTAGATCGCAGTTCGACTCCGCCGCCATCCTGACGATGGGGTAAACGATGCACGGTTCGCGCTCCCAGAGCGGAACAGTGCCATCCCAAAACGACGGGCGGCCCTTGTATTGAGTGCCGATAGCCCAAGAGCCCAAATGCTCCAAGCGGCAATAACGCGGGCTCATGTTAGCCCGTGCCAGCCGCTCAGCGCGATCCTGATCTAATAGTTCCGACACCTAGCGCATATTAGCGCTAGTTCACGGGTTCAATGGCTTCAACGCGCCACGCCGACTAGCCGTCAAGCTGCAGCGTCCGCCTCCGTTTGGATTGCTACCTCGTCAACAACCACACTATCACTGTCGCTGCCACAATCGCCAACGCCGCTACCTGCGGCCAGTGGCGGATGGCTAGGATTCGACAAGTTCGCGAATCATCCATCCGATGACTTCCGCGCATTGCGGGACAACGGCATTGCCTAGGGCTCGGTTTCTGTCCAGTCGATTGGGAACCCCATCATCCACTCCAGGAATTGAGGGTGGAGCGGGCCAGGTGGGTGAGCTTCCTGATGGTTGCCCGTCCGAGTTGGCGTTGCCAATAACCCCCGCCTCGCAAGCCCCTGCACCGAGTAACGAATTTTCCCCGTTCGGCCATTTGCTCCGCCTCGGTTGGAGTCGAACCCGCTTGCTGTTGGCGTCGGAAGCAATGATAAAAACCCTCGCCCTAAGGTGAGGAGCTCCAACATCCGCCGCCGACATAGGGACCGGTATCGTCGCATAACCGATCCGCTCCAAGTCACCTCTAACTGAATCAACCCACCTAGCGGCTCCGCTGGCGACGTTTTCGATGACGACCCATTGCGGCCTAAGCTCACAGACGATTCGCAGATATTCATACCAGAGGCCCGAGCGGCTTCCAGCAAGGCCAGCGCCCTTGCCCGCGCTGGAGACGTCCTGGCACGGGAATCCTCCGCAAATAATGTCAACTGGGTCAAGATTCTTCCCTCCTACAGTGCAAACATCATCGAAGCGTTTCGCGTTAGGCCAGTGCTTCGCGAGGACCGCGCGACAGAACTCACTTTGCTCGACTTGCCATACCGTTTCTCCGAGTCCTGACCGCTCAAGCCCGAGTTCAAGTCCTCCGATTCCAGAAAAAAGGCTCCCGATTTTCATCATATCCAGCATCCAAGCGAGTCTCATCACAATATAATTTCATCCTCTCAAAATGCCTAAAGCTCCGCGGAATCCTGACTCCCTGTCGCCTGGCATCCTCTACCTTCTCGCGAAGGTCTAACCTCGTCGCGCAACCCGACTCAGTGCATCCAGCCGCGTGAACCAGGTCCTTGCGAAGGTCCCTCAAGTGCCGCTTGTAGCTCATGAAAAGTCGCTCTCTCTTGTTGTAGTTCATTCGGTATCTTCGCCATCAAAATAGTAGGTTGTCACCTCGCCCTTGGTCTCCTCATATCGCGAGTGACCGTAGTGACGGATCTTCTCTGACCTAAGCCAAGAGAAAAACTTCTCTATCTCATCGTCATAGTTTTTCAGGTTTGACACCGAGTGGAAGTAGATGTCATCGTAAACCTGGCTATTCAAAACCCCCTTCAACGCGATTGGGCTCAGGTAGTACGAAGCGCTGGCACCGATGCAATCCCATCTTGAGCACTTGAAAAACGGATGATCTGGCAAATCGCTGGGGACGCTCACGGCGCCACTATCCCCAAACAGATACTCAATCACCTCAGCCGCTTTCGTCCCAGCCTTTACGTTCCCAGCAACGTGAATCTCAGTATACATTCCCACTTTATCACCCTCCGTAAACCAAATGTCTCTCAAAGCTCGCACGCCCAAAGCGCCCAGCTATTGCGTAACGGAGAGCGTCGCATGTGTGGTTGTCCTTGTCAACAGGATCTTCACCAATCGAACCGTCTGCTAGTTTTTTTCTTCGATACATTCCCAATTCGCGAATCACGTTCCGGCACCGAGGATGCACGTAGAGCCGCGCGTAGTCTGGACCATGTTCGTCCGCTCGGATGAAGAGCATTTCCGCAACGCGGGCGATACCTGCCCGAATCGGCTTAACCTCAGCGGGAATGTCGCGCACGTCCAGCCCTAACACTCGCCAATCATTGATGCGATCTTGTCGGCTGGGGTCCGCGTAGAATGTCCCGTAGCGGTACCCTTGAGCAATCGCGTCCCATTCGGAATTATTGCGCCCGCTAGCATAATGCTCCTCTAGCACCCATGCCGTCGCATCCTCGCCGTGCCCCTGAATGCCTATCAAAAGCATAACGCCAGCGTCCACATGCCCATGATCAACGCCGATAAGGTACTCAGAAAATCTCGCGTTAGGTTGCGGCTCTCGAACGTGAAAGCGCTCATCGAATTGATACACGAGACCTTCGCCAGCGTCGGGGTCCGCCTCCCATTCTCGACGGAATGTTGCCTCCGGAGTTGTCGCCTTTGCGCGAGCTACAGCGATAGCGCTCACGGTTTCCGGCGCGTCTCGATACGTTGCGTGAAAAGCGTAGTTGCGAGCCAGCACATAGAGCGCTGCATCATGAGGATCTTCTGGGAGCCCCGGCGGCCAATCTTCCGGTTTGATCCCGGAGTACACACTGAGAGCCGCTATGGCCGCCGGATGTTCGAGCGCGTGACTTCTCTCGATTGTCCCATTTCGGAGTTGCTCGCCTAGTGTTCCGGCCTGTTTGAACGCCCACCATAGGCCATGACGGCCACGTCGCGGAGTTCCGCCCACTAGCTCGATTCCGAGAGACCACGGCTCAGATAGACACGGGATTGCGACCGAGTAGTAGACGTCGGGGTCGATATCGTCAATCTCGTCCCCGCATAGCACATCGCAGCGCATGCCGCGAGCTACTCGCGAATTGTAATCGGACGCCGGGAACGGTTTAATCCAGGACCCGCCAGGGAATGTAATTTGCCCGTTTTGAGCATTGAGCCTCGCGCCCAAATGCTCCCACATTCCGCCCGGCCCAAACTCCTGCTCAAGTCCGGACCAATGAACGTCCTTGAATTGCTTGAGCGTTGGCATCAGGCACAAGATGCGCACTCCTCGCACGCTCTTGTTTTCTGGCCGTTTCTTTCCGTCCCATTTAGAGACCAGGAGCCCCCAGTTGAAGCGAAGGAACCAGCTCTTGCCGATACCGCGCCCGAATCCAAAGAATATCGTTGAGCGCGGCTCAATCGCAGCGAACGCTGCGAATTGGGGCCCATTGAGTCGAATATCTAAGCGCCTCGCCACGGAGGCAGGTTAGCACATTTACCAACTGCGCCTTGTGTTAAGCCCCGCGCATCACGCAATCTTTTTGCGCTAACTAGGATCGGTCTGGTTTTACCATTTAGGCGCCCCAGTTGCTCGTTGTAGGCCCTCTCCCACGGTGTACCCAGAATCCCATCATCAAGAACCCTAATGACAGCTCTCCCGTTTACGAAGCGCCCGATGTGACATCGGAACCATGAGCCGGTCAGCCCAGAGGACAGAGAGGCGGAGACGGAGGGCGCGGGATTTTGCGTTGGTCATGAAAACTAAGTTAGTCCCAAGCGCAGCAACCGTCAAGAACTTTTTTCAAGAATCGTGCGAGCGCTTCTTTTTCGCGATATCCGGCACGATTCCGCCGGGTCCAATGATATTGATCTCGGTTTTCGCTGTGCCTTTTTGCGTTACCGCCACGTCAGCGAAGCTCTTTTCCGCCCACCTCTGAGGGAATTTGCGCGCGAGGTACCAAGCGTCCGCTTTCCAGTCGCCGGACTTGAGCAGGCGCCCTAACGTTTCGTCCTCGACAGATGACTCGGCCGCTTCAAGATCTCGCAGGAAAGTTGCGTATGGCTCCTCTCCCTTGTGCCCACGCTTGAGCCAATTTCTGAACGTATCCGGGCGAATACCGCATCCGGCGCACGCTGTCTCGCGATACGAACCTCGCGCAATGAACCCAATGAATTTTTCCCTCAGCTCCGGAGAGAGCTTCGTGTCACGCCCTGGACCATCAGACGTGCTCTTCCCGCTATTCGGCCGCCCACCCGTATTAGCCGCTTTTGCCATATATGACCATATGTGTATTGTCACCCCTTAACCGTGGGAGTCACGTTCAGGGATTATTGACACCAGTGGCGCGAAATATGGGCAGTGCACCAAAGGTCACGAGCTCTCACTCACCCATTGCGCAATTTCCCGCGCTAGTTTCGACGTGAGCGGCCTTCCGCGAAACTTGGCGTTCATTTCATCCGTTAGCACATGTCTAACAGATCCATCAGGCCCTAAGATCCTTGGCCCACCATCCCCCAAAATTCCAACAATCTTAAGCGCCGTCCCCCTGATTGCATACTCTCGCTCAACCTCGTCAAACTCACACACATCATCCAGATATTTCATACCACACAACTCCACCCGCTAACAACCGCCTTCACAATCCCACCCGATACTAGCACATCAATCCGCTGTCCGCATGATTGACACGTCGCAGTCCAGCGCGATTCGTCAATGCGCCGGAAAATGCTCGTGACACTTCCTGCACACCCACAATCCCAAGTGCGCTTGAATGGCCTACCAACTTCAGTCACACCTCGCTCCTTTTCACCCGCTCCAATTTCGGCGGCCTCTCGAAATACCCTAGCACCCTTTTTCGCTCCTCTGCAAGCCTCTTGCGACCACTGGCGCGCCTTTTGACCTCCGGTGGGGACCATCCGCCGGGAAATCGATCATAACAGCTGAGGTGCACATAGTCACGCGCTCGCCCGGGGATCCATCCGCATAGCGACCGTCGTTTGATCAGAGCTTTGCAGATCAGGCACCGAGCGCATTTTGGTGCCTCAACCTCACGCACACTCCCCCGCTCCCGATGATAGCACTCCGGATGCTCCCACGGGCGGAATTTCCACTCGGCTTGTCGAATTGGCAGCAGTCGCCAAAACTCTTCCCATAGGTCTCGCAAGTTGACGGATCCGCCTGGCTGAATCACCGCTTTAATCGAGTCCACATATCTACTCAACTCCGGAACAGGGCAAGCCCCGGCGAAAGCTCGAATGATCTCCCCCCTGCTTTTTTTCCTCTTCTTTCTCTCTCGAATCGCGGCCCAATTCATGATCCGCCGGACTCGCGGAGTCAGGTAGTTCGGAGCCTCACTCACGGAACCCCCGGCGCGGAGTGTCGCAGCGTCTCGCTCCCTACGGGCCTTCTGACCCATTTCAACGGCTAGACCGATCTTCCTGCATTGCTCAACTGTCAAACCCTCCCTCAAAAGTTCTCGACTCATTGTCACCTCACCTCCTTAGTCCCAAACACTAACAGCCCCAAACCCACCTCGCCCTGGGGGTGGATAAGTGGTAGCGACGTTGGTTTCCTCAAAACCAATCGTTACGCTGATCTATACCATACTTCGTATGGCATCATCAATAGCCTTGCAAGCATTTTGGGAATTCCCTTAATTCCTTCCCAAAAACGGCCATGCTTACGCCCACTTAACCACTATCCCCCTTGGGTAAAAAAGTAGTAGGTGTTGCTACACATCACTACACCATCTTACATCAAAATGACAGTGACAGCATAAAGCAAAGCCAACAACAGCGAACCACGTTTCGCACCAATCGCCGCACCGACCGCACCGTACCACGCCAAAACTATTTTCCGACCGGCGTCATTTTGGTATTGCGCTCGCCATCGCGATCTGTAAGATGGGGACCATGAACAGCGCAGGAATCAGTGCAAAGACCTATAAGTTTTCCGAAGACTTCCGCATCGGTCGCGAGGAGGACGAGTGGATGCACTTGGTCAAGGTGTTCGACACTCTCCACGCTGGCGCTGGTAGGTATTACCTCCGCGTAGCGCCGATTGAGCTTGGCAATGACGGGGAGCTGGTACTCAACTACGCTGAATCCAGGTGGGTGGAAAAAGAAGACATTGAGGAGGTTTGAGAGGCAATCATGAACAAAACATCACTAGCACACGATCAATCAATCAAAACTGGAAACGAATACGACCCTACTTACGATGCCGTTAGGTCCGCAATGCAAAGCGCACTGGACGATGCATTCGCGTCTGGCCCAGTGTTCAAGACTGACGCCTCTGGGCTCTGGGATTTGTACCTTGCGGCGTTTCCGGACTCGGATCGCCAATACCACAACTGCAACACTTGCAGCTCGTTCTTCCGTCAGTATGCGAGCTTAGCAAGGGTGACAAGCGACGGCGCCATTGTTTCTGTGTTTGACGGGGTTGGGGTCGGTGAGTATTCCGAGCCATGGCAAGCGGTATCGCGCGCGGTTAGCCGTGCAAGGATCGTTGAGCCGTTCGTGTGCCAAACCGCTACAATCGGAAACGGGCAGACTGGGTCATGGTCGCATTACACGTGCAAGATCCCCGCTTCCCATGTTTGGGCCAGTAGGATCCAGACAGCGCATCAAAGGGCTTGCGAGAAGTCGGAGGACTTCAACAATATCCAGCGCGCATTATCCGAATTTTCGAAGAAAATCATTGATCAGGCGCTCGCAATCATCAATAGCGATGCGCTCTACCGGTCTGAGAAGGTAAAAGGTCCGGCTGAGTTTTTGGCGAAGATAGCAGATCCTAAAATCCGCAAGAATCGAAACCTGCTGTGGGTTGAGGTGGCTAAGGCGCCGGCCGGGTTCTGTCACCCTAGATCTTCGATGGTCGGGACCCTCCTTGAGGATATTGAATCGGGAAAGCCACTTGATCGAGTGGCATCAAGCTTTGCAGCGAAAATGCACCCGCTCCAGTATATGCGCCCGACAGCGGCGCCGAATGAAGGTGCGATCAAGAGAGCCGAGGAAATCTTCCACAAGCTAGGCCTTGCGCCGTCTCTACGTCGTCGCTTTGCTCGCATTGACGACATTCAGGCAATCTGGACTCCGAATGCCAGTGAAAGCCAAAAGTCGCCGGGAATATTCGGGCACCTAAGGGCCCATCAAGAATCGCCATCTGGATCGCTCCCTCCAGTTGTGATGACATTCTCAAAATTTAGAGACAAGATATTGCCGTCGGCTGAGTATATAGAGGTCCATGTTCCAAGTCTCGGAAACTTCTTCCAATTCGTTGCGCAGGCAGATCCAAGTGCTCCGCAAATTTTGAGATGGGACAACGGGGTTAGTGTTTACACCTACACTGGCGGGTCACGAGCTGAAGCGTTTGGTCTTAGAGCTGGATTCGCAAAGTGCGTAGCGGTGACGCTTGATCCGTCAATGTGGGGAGATTCAAAAGTCCACGGGCGAGATGAGCGCGCATTTTTCATCATTGACGGCGCTCGGGAGACTCGATCCTCCGGGCTAGCGCTGTTCCCGGAGATATTGCGCGGAGATCTCCACGAAGTTCGATCTGTGATTGAGGCACACTCAAGGACCGGAAAAATTGAAGGAATGGGCGAGCCAAGCGTGGCCGGGCTCACCTTTCCGCTGACAGTGAGAGTAAAGTCCGGCGTAATCGCGAGCGAATACAAAATCGACCGGTGGGACTGATTTAATTCTTGACACTCACTCGGGCTCAGAATAGTCTCTCACCATGAACAACGCACTGAGCCCACTCCGCTCACTCATGAGCGAACCCAAAGTCACAATCTCCTCCGCTCGCTTGCTTGATTGGAGTGACAACACCGCAATCGAGCCCGATACTCACGTAGACTGTGAGTGGTGCGGGGGAGAGCTGGACCGGAACGAAATTCGAGACGAGCGCGGGATCTGGTGGATTGTTCGCGGCGCTGAGCTGAATCTTTCGGCGCATGACAACGACGAGCCCGAGAGTGTCACGGATTTCGCTCATCTTGTGCACCCACGTTGCGCTCAATTCGCGCTAGAGGAAATCAAGGGGAGGAACTCAAAATGAACAAGTTCGAGGCGCTTGAACAGTTGAAGATTGCGATAAAGCAAGCTGAGGACTATAGGGTTTCCGTACTTTGGGAAGAGAACCCATCCGACGTGATGCGAGCGTGGAGAACGGCGCAGGCTAACGTAGAGGTCGCATTGAAAAAACTAGAGGAGGCAACAATGAGCAAGGCTAATATTTGGGACGGAATAGGACCGGAGCGGGAATGCTTGCTCAGGGTTCGCTGGAATAACAGCAATGATGCTGAGTGGATTCAGTTTGATTTCCAGTCGGCTGATGGCGAATACACGGAAGACGGTCTAGTCGGAAATCGCGACAGATACCGCAACGAATCGGCGACCCTGTATGTTACCGATGTAGTAGATTACGGACCGAATCGATACGAAAGCGAAGATTTCATCGTGACCCACTGGGCGGAGATTCCGGAGGTGATTCCGTGACCCTCTCACGTCGAGATGAGTTTGCAGCGCGGGCGATGGCTTCCCTCATAGGGAAGGGCGGTGTCGCACTCTGTTACGTTGCGGAGGAGGCGAGGAAAGTTGCCAACGAACTGGCCCTGCAACTCGACCGCACGGCACCGAAACCGGAGCGTGTCGAGATCAAAGATGACGGGCAGGAGATTCGATGCTGCGAAGATGACACAGTCTGCGAAGTGAGAAGAAACAAATCCTACAGAGCAGCCGAAGCCTTCAAAGCGCGCGAGATGGCGAAGCGGGAAGCAAGCCGCCCGTTAGCTGACAATGAGATTCGCCACGTAGACGGAACCGTGTTTGAGCTTTACCGCGCTGAACGAGACGGGGAAGTTTACGCTAAGCGACCTCACCGCATATACATTTTCAAGATCGGAGTTTCTAACTTTGAAGACTTCGAACCAGGAACCGGCGAGAGAGTGCGCGCGTACTACGAAGCAAGCCGCCCGCTGAAGTCGAACGAGTGGCGTGGCGTGGTCAATGGTCACGAACGACTGGCGGCCTTTAAGTGGGTTGATTGTGAGGCTCAAGCGTGGACTGTTGAAGGTGGATTTGAAACATACTGGGGAGCCCACTATTCCAAGTCGTGCAACGACGGTTTCCGCGAACTCCACGCCGCACTCCGCGAATGGGCCAGCAAACCTGAGAACCTTCCGCATCACATCGCGATTGTGGATGGGCGGCCGTATGTGATGAAGGAGGATGAGTTTCGCCTGTGCGGCGGAGAGGTTAGCAAATGCAGGGTGGTGATAGGAACCCTTGTAAATGCCGCCCCCGGCCAGCGCGAACGAGTCGAGAAGTGGCGCGCGAGTCAGGGAAAAGTGTACCTGACAGTTGCAGAGCGGAACGCGCGACTTGATCCGCCTGTTTACGTATCTGAGAAGAAACCCCTCGGCGAGAACGAGCTAGAGCGGTTGGATGGGACGCGGGAGATTGTCACGACGGAGGCTATCAGGGCTCGTGTTCTCCGCGAACCATTACTTTTTAGTGAGCGCGGCGAACTTTACCCTTGGTCGAAGTACACGCGCTTAAATGATTCATTCGTCCCCGGCAGCGTAGACCGTGCGAAGCGCATCTTCGCCAGGCTCTACCAGTTCCGCGATGACGAAGGCGTTGACGCGGAGACCGGCAAGCTACGCACGATGGCAATCAACGAAGCGCGACATCCGGAGACGGGGGAGATTGTTAGGCTGTGCGTCATTTCTTCGAGAGGGGAGCGCAGCTTTGGTGTTAGCGATCCATGGTGTGCCGTGTGGGAGGATCACTGCTATGACGGTTCGTCGCCATTCCTCACCCGCTGCATCGCCTACCGCGACCACGTTCTCAAGTTGGAGAAGGAATTGGAGGGTTTGAAATGATTGACATCGAAAAAGAGCGGGAGTGGTGGGGGTGTGAAAGCGAGGCCCTGAAACAGGTGGCTTTTTCTGACGCTGAGGATCGTGCAATCCGGTACCTCGACGAGATCGAGCGTCTGAGCGAAAGCCCTGTTGGTTCTGGAAAAATCATCGAGGAGTTGCTCGCCGAACGCGACACACTCCGCGCCCAGCTTACCGACCAGCGCGCGCGGGATATTCGGATGATGGCTCACGACCTTGTGCTTGCAAGAGCCGCGCGCGGAGAAGGTGCGAACCTTGAAGAGTCGGTGCTTGTAGCAGCGGACTTCTACGACCACCTGTCTGCAATCAAGGTGCCGCCGCCGGCGAGTGAGAAAGCGGGGGAGTCGTGAAAGAGCGCCCCATTCTTTTTAGCACCCCGATGGTCCGCGCGATTCTCGAATGGGGGAAGACTCAGACGAGGCGCATCGTGAAGCCTCAGCCTCTAGGGGCGCCGCCAAAGATTGGTTGCCACGCACTCGACGGTGGACGCTACGGCTTCTTTGACGAGGAGCGCGATTTCGTGTGCCGATACGGGGCCCCAGGCGATCGTCTCTGGGTGAAGGAAACGTGGGCGTCAACAGAGCAGACCGGGTGCCACC
>JACCDR010372147.1_pt1 | contig 41533 bp, 31 predicted proteins | sample 7446431 | NCBI WGS metagenome assembly JACCDR01 (sample SAMN15323443, study PRJNA562643) | freshwater metagenome | isolation source: river surface water | place: USA:Blue River Watershed | collected 2017-08-17
AGTTACGCTCATTAATTTTGGCTTTTCTGCGGAATGGGGCTGTGGTATCGACGCCGCATGATGAAACTCCAAACGATGCTGATGTTGGTTCTGTTCTCGTCGATGGCCTTCGGTGAAGGTCCATTGCCTGCGGAAGTGGCGGAGTTGAAAGCCAAGCGGGACGCCAAGATTCGGGAAATCGAATCGGCATATCTCGGGGCCCTTTCGAAGCTCCGGGATAGCTACTTGGCCAAGGGTGAGAGTGAAAAAGCGGAGTCAGTTGACGGGCTGTTGTCTGGCGGTAATCAAAACTCTGCAGAAGCCCAAAACCCGAGCGGTATCGTTGGCAAGTGGCGGCGTGACTATGACAAGGCGATCTTCGAGTTTTACGATGCAACATCGGGGATCTACGGAGGCGACACACCTTTCACCATGACCTATGACGAAAAAACCAAACGGTTTACTCTTACGTCAAAGAAGTGGGTGGACACGATTTCGTTCACTCTTCACAAGGACGTTTTGAAGGGCGGGCATTTCAACAAGCTGCCATACAAGTTGGAGAGGGTGAGGTGATTTCCGTTATTGATTCGAGTGGAGATAGATCAATCTCAAGATCCGCAGAAACAAAAAAACCTCGTTGGGTTTTCATGCCGTTTCGTTGTTCAGCGTCTTCAAAAACCTGCCTTGATGGCATGTCGCGAATGCAACCCGACGCAAGTTTTGCCCCCCATGTTCCTGGGATTTCCGGCCATGACTGGCTGTCGTGCATCGCTATGATTTTTGCTCCCCACGTGATCGCTCGAAGGGCGTCACCTATTGCTGGCCATTTATGATCGCCATCGATAAACACTATGTCTGCCGGTCCAATGTCAGTATCCCAGAATGGTTTGGTGTGCAGAGTGATGCGAGATTGATCGGATGCCATTTGCAAAATCTGGCGAAGAGTTTCGGTTGGTCGAACTTCTACAACATGTAGATGCCCGATTAGGCCTTGATTCAGCGCTTCGATAAATGCCGCGGTGCTGGCTCCCTGATAGCTTCCAATTTCCACCGCGATTTTTTGATCGGGTGGTGTTCCCGTCTCGATAGTCGTCAGCTTGTGAAGCATTTGGATGTGAAGTTCGTCCATTGGCATGTGAGTTCCGCAGTGCGCAAATCGGTATTTCTCGTAATTGAACGATGGCGTGAATGATGGTGGCATTTTTGGAGTTCTGATGATCAGCCCCCTTTCAACGAGGCTATTGAATTTGATGGATTTCTTTTGCCCACAAAGATGGTAGAACGAAGCCTTGTTGTTTTCGCTTGGCCACGCGTTCCACTGGTCGGGCAGATCGGAAACCTTCATCCCACCAGCAGCGGCAAGGCAAAGCCACCAGTTCCAATGGTGCTGCTCTTGCACGCATTCGTGGTATGGTAGCGCGATCACCTCCAGCATGCGTCGGGCGGCGTCTCGATCGCACGCCCAGACTCCCGCATTGCGATAGGTCCACTGACTTTCAAGTCCTCTCCCGTCGCGGAATTTTGCGCGGGCCCACTTCGGGAAATGTCGGCTGAACTTGCTTGGACGATCAGGCCGGATGAGAAAACCTGATTTCCCCTGGAACCGCGGATGATGTGGTGCGTCGGGAGCAACCCAGACATCGGCATCCACGTAAAGGAGCCATTCGGCGTCTCCAGCAAGGAAATCGCGCAGCATGTCCACCTCGCAGAATTTCGGTGTTGGGTAGCTAGGATCGATGTCGTCTCGACTCCACACCTTCAGCTTGTGGCCGAATTTTGCGCACCACGAATCAAGTGTTTCCGCGCATGCACCCACCCACCACGATTCACCAAATCGGATTGTGTGAACGTCAACCTTCATCGGTTTGCCTGGGCGCTCCAAGATGCTGAATTTTTCGTATTGGCATGCGTCCGGAAAACAATCGGCAAGATGATTGCGAAGCTCCTGAGTAAATCCCTTGTCGTTGTAGTTGAGATACCGCTGACCTGATGCGGGAGCCCCGCGGAATGCCCCGTAATACTGCTTGACGTGGCCATGGCAGCGCGGGTGGTCCCGCTTTGATAGAATCCACGATTCCCACGGGAACTTGCCCTTCATACCCGGCCAGTCGGCAAAGGCCTCGTCCACCATACTCTTGTCGAACCAATAGGGTCCGTGTGGCCGGGAGTAGTCGAACGCGGGCCGTCCTTCCTTCACGAGCCGTTGGTGGATCTGCTCGAGGCTTCGGGCCCAGCCGGTCTTGGGCTTGCTCCATCCTCGGCACGCCGGCGTCACCTTGATTTCCTCGGTGCTCGTCGGGCGCAGGATCACGTTGTCATCGTAGAACCACACAAATCCCGCCGGGTATGCTTCGCAGGCCATCCGCAGGGCAGTTTTCAAACCGGCCTCGGTCTGCTGCAGGTGCTTCACCCCCGTCAACCAGTCGGGGAGTTTTTTGCCGACGATGACAACCTCGTGCGGATCGGTGAAGTTCGCGGCGATCGATCGCAGGGCAAAGCGGAGCTCGGAATCATCGCGGAACTTTCCGCCCTTTTCATGCAGTGGGATAACGATGGGTGTCATGGGATCAATCGATGAACAGGGATTTGGTGCCAATCGTGGTGACAACCGTGATGTTCTTGAGAGCAAAGGTATCGCCGGCGTCTGAGTATGCTGAAACCCCGATAATCGCGCCTGGAGAAACTCCAACGTAGGGCATTCCGTAAGGCTGATAGAAACTGTCGGCATCAGAGGTGATCGACAAAATATCAAAAGCGACTTCGCCAATGTTTCGAATTTCAAAATCGACAAATGATAGATCCTCGGGGAATTCACCATCGGTCCATGAAATCAGGACCAGTTCGAAATCCGCGAACAGACCGGATGATGCTCCGCTTGAACCGATGCTGCCAGACGATGAATCATAGATGCCCGACGAGCCTGCCGACGATGAGGAATCGAAGATGCCACTTGATCCGCTTGATGACGATGAATCCAGAATGCCGCTCGACTCTGAAGAGCCGCTTGATTCTCCATAGTAGTCCGAGCCCATCGAGGATCCCATCGATTCGCTCGGGCCACTCGACGATTTGGCGCTGCCGTAACTCATGGTTTTGGATCAGGTGGCGACGGTGTGCCAGGATAGGCCGAGTTGATGAACTCCTCATTGGCCTCAAATTGCTCGCGAGTGCGCACAGGGAAGCGTTTTCCACGGAAACCTTTGCGAATGCCCGTTAGGCGCACCGTGACGCGCACAGGCCACGCAGGGCGCTCAAACCAGCCCCATGAAAGGCGGAACCATAGCGACTCGCCAGCGGGCGGGAGAATGCCCACGCGCAAGGGCTGATCTACTGAAAAACCGCATACCCGAATCGTGCCAGGTTCGCAGACTTTCACAAAGCGATGGTCGATCAACCTCATCTCGGTGCGCTTCCAAAGCTCGAAGGTAACCACATCATCGAATCGCACTTCCGGAGACTCCAAGCAGAACAGCGCGGTGTATCCGGATGGCAGCCACGGGGCCGGCACGATAGCCGTCGATTTGTCCGATTCACTATCCGATGGAGTCGACTCTGATTGTCCTGATGATGCCGCCGACGATGACGGTGCCGACGAGGAACTGCTGGAGGATGATGAACTCTGCGATGATGACGAGCTGCTGCTTTCACTGGATGACCCTTTTGTTTTTTGCGGAAACTCCGGCCAGCGGATGCGCGAGTTGTCACGACCGACAATCAGGTCCGGGTTGTTGATCAATGCCCACACCGTCCGGCAAAGATTCGACCAATTTTTTCGCGTGGGCTCGACGTTGGGATCCACCCCGAATGCCTCAAAGCATGACGAAGGCACGCGCATGGCCTCTGTATCGTCATGCAGCAGTCGCGGATTGCCGGAAATCGGTTCGTCTCCCGATCCCTTCAAAGGTCGCGGATTGCCGATGCGCTCATTCATTGGGCTCGCACCCAGACGGTGCGCTTCATTTTGATGTCTCCATACCAATCATCGATTGTGCGACTGACCATGATTTCCGATTTTCCAGAAACCCAACTGGCATAAGTGGTCGCCGATGGCTTCGAAGCGTCGATTTCGTAGAACAAATCGCCAGGAGCGGAGATCGTGATTGCGTTGTGGATCGTGTCTTGGCTGATGAAGTTTGGATTCAGGAACTTTCCGACGCTGCCTGAGTCGCCATCTCCATCGATAAAGTTCTCGTTGGCGGCTTCAGCCAATAGGCTTTGCACCTCGAACGGGCCGGAGGTTCTTGAAGAGAAATCCCAGATGGCCGGTTCCGCTTGCCACGCGGCCCAATCGGATCCGACTCCAGAGGTTCGGGTGAAATCGTACTGCACCCGACCCAAAACATTGCGGGAGCGCCTCATCGATCCACCGGGGAAAAACGTGGTGTTGTTTGGGTAAATCGCCGGGAAGACGTGGGCCACCGTCTGGTAGTCCGAATACGATCCAGACGGAACAAGCATGTGATCCACTTCAAGTTGATACCCGCCGTAGGCGTCCGGATGCCGAACATCGACTATCCAATCTTCTTGCCTGCCCGGCAGCATCCCAAGAACTTCTGATAGATAGCTCACGTTTTTAATTTGCTGCCCTACTGTCGGAAGCGTGTAGCTGCGCGGAATCAGAATCGTGGTTGTCCAAAGAACGTGATTTTTGGGAATGCTTAGATAGCGCCGGCGTGTCCACGGGATCGATGGAAGAATGGTGTGGCTGTATGAAACTTGCAGCTTGTTGTCGCCGGGCCGCTCGGAAATGGCAAAGATGATCGATTTTTCCCAATTGGCACCAAGCACCTTTCCCATATTTTCGCCAATGTCTGGCAGTGGGTATTCGGCGGCCACTTCCCGCCCGGTGGTATAGATCCGGTGCCCGCGTGGAACTTCCAAGCGTGTGCTCGTGGTGATGCTCCTGAATGCTTCCTTGCTCATCCGCGTGTGACGAATCGAAGTTGGTTGGGTTTCCCTGGGTTACTGCCTGCCAGCAACTCCAAAGCGGTATCGTATTTTTTCTGAACTGCGGCCGGAATGCCCATGGACCGAAAGAACGATGTTCCCATCAAGTTCATGGTGGCAATGGGCATAAAGATCGATTCGGTGAAACCGAGTGGGATCGGTAGCGTGGTTTCGGCTTCCAAGTCGGTGACAACTGGAGGGGCCAGCATCACGCGATAGTCAAGCATGCCGCCGCTTGCAGGTGCGGGAGTCAACTTCATCCGGATCCGCGATGGCGTGTCGGCGTCCGGAACCCACGTGTGAACGTAGAACGATGTGGGAATCCCAGCGCTGGCCGTCACCTTCTCAACCTCGATCATCGGTGTTTGGCTGCCGGGAAATGCCCCGTAATCATCATAGGATGTGAGAACGCTTTGGTGATAGGGCGATGCAGTCGGAGCCAGTGGACGGCGATCGAGGCGCACCGGTTCGACGATCTCCAAGACATCATCGGCAGCGGTGACCGATGTATGGTAAACGGTGGCGGCCTTGGTGCCGGTGGTGCCGGTGTAAGGGTATTTGAGGGCAGCAGTTGCCGATGCGTTTTTGATTTCGTTGTCAACCTCGGCTCCATCAATCGCGATAGTGCAACCTGCCATCCACGATTGCCAACCAGTGATCGTCGCGGATTTTGATCCGCTGGTAACGGCCACGGTAACGGCTGTTGGGGGATAGATGCTGTCTCCAGCATCATCATCCCTGACCCATGGGCCGCCCTTCCCGAAAAGCTCCTGCAACGCGCCGTTGATCGCCTCGAGAACCGCGGCGTTTCTGCCTGGGTAATTGTCGTTGTCCGGAATCTCTCGCTCTTCGGGCGAGAAGTTCGTGAGCAAGCGTTTGGCGATCTCGTAAACGGTCATGGCTGTTTGGCGTGTTCGAATTGTTCTCCTGCGCGTTCAAGCCGTTTGCCGAGGATTTGGACATATTTGCTCATCACCCTTTGCTGTGAATAGAGCAGGTCTTTGTCTTTGCGTGGAAGCTTGGGAAATGCGTCGGAACCCATGAATGCGTTCAGCTTGTTCAGCCGATCGGCGGTTTCTTGCGTTTCGAGTAGAAGTCTGGCTCGTTGTTCTGGGTTCATGCAGGCTGGAGGTTGGCTTTCTTCTTGGCTGACTTGGCTTCACGCATCTTTCGAGCGCGGGCCTGTGCTGGCGTTTCGCCTTCGGTCTTGGGCTTCTCATGCGCTGCCAAGACGGAATCGACGTAGCCATGAAGTTCGGAAACCGATCCGCCCGCTTCGATGATAGCGAAGGCGTCTCGAACCGAGGCCGGAGCGCCAAGACCACTGAGCAGCTTCCGGAGTGCTGGCACCGGGCTTTCGGCCTGTACTGCAGCAGTGGCTCCAATTGGGATCACATGCACCGAGTAGGGGCAGCGCTCTGCCGTGCGGAAGTCTTCGGCGATGCTTTGGTTGTCGCGGAATCGTCCACCTGTGGGAGCGCCAGCCATCCAGAGGGAAACCGGGATGTCGAGAATGTGTTTGCCGACAATCCCATCGCGCTCGAATCGATACTCACGGGATCGGCAGCGGAGTCGGTAAACGGTGCCGTTGTTTGCCTCGTGGGCAATCACGCGGACGATGTGGGTTTCGTCAGGTTTCGCCAGTCCTTTCAAGGTGGCCTTCGAGATGATGGGCGGCAGTTTCATGGTTTGGAATTGTGGGAAAAGAAAAGCGGGACGGCGGTTTTCACGCCGCCCCGCTGAGGGTGTGCCAGTCAGCCGATTACGCGGCTTCCTTTGACGGGCAGGGGTAGCCCACCACATCGAGCGCATGCTCGATGCGGGTGTAGCCGTTCGGGTTGCCGAGCGGATCGAGCACCACGCCGGTTCCAAAGATCATTTGGAAGCCATTGCCCATCACGTAGTCGTAATCGAAGTTTTGTTCGATTTCCGCCATCTTGACGCGGCCATGGGCGAAAAGCGCGGCCATGGAGCCAAGCATGAACGAGCGGGCGTAAACGACGCCTTGGCTATTCGCTTGGAGGATGACTGCGCCGGAGTCGATGGTGTTGGAGTAGATCCATGTGCCGTTCGGGCCAGTGGCCGGAAGGTTGGAGTCTCCACCGCCAAGGAACTCGTCGGCTGCCGTGGGTGAGCCAGGATCAAGCGCGTTGGTGCCGGTTGTGAGTTGTCCGACCGTGGTTGCATCGACGCTGCCGGTGGCGGCGGGGCTGAGGATGTTTTTCACTGTGAGAGTGTTTCCACCCAGCACGGCGTTGAGGCCAGCGTAGGAGAAGAACACACGGCTTCCATCCGGGTTGCAGGCCCATGCGTAGTAATCGGTTCCGGAGTAGTTCGGAAGCGCTTCCTGACGGGAGAACTGGAACGGATGGCCGTCGAAGAACTGGAAGTAACGGGAGAGCGTGTTGCTCGCGTTGACCGTCAGTTTCAGGGCATCGCCAGTGGAGGCCGGGGTGATGGCAGCGCCAAGAGTGACCTTTGCTTTTGCAAGCAGCGGGCCGCCCTTGTAGTCATCCCACGCCATGTCGGAGATCGGGAATTCGTAAATCGAGTTCCCCTGCCAATCGAGCAGTTCACCGGTGAAGTTGGCGTTTCCGGCTCCGCGAACGTCGGCATCCTTCGCAGTGGCGAAGAGTGAATCGTTCCGGATGGGAAGCAGCGCTTGGTCGCCTGCGAAGAGCATGAACTTGTTCACCGGGCAGCCGGGTTTGCTCATGTTCTTTTTCAGCGGGGTAGCACCCAGGGTGTTGAGCAGCGCACGAGTGGTGTTGCCGACTTCGAGCGACAGAACGTCGTCGGCGGTCAGGGCGTTGGTCGAGGCGCGGTTGCCGACACGATAGGTGTTGCCGGAGGTGGCGGAGCGAATCAGGCGCATCAGGCCATGGTTTTGCTTCGTCAGACCCATCTTGCGGGCGAGAAGCTGCTTCATGGTGGCCTTGAGGTTGCGTCCGGCCTCGATCATCTCGATTTCGTCCTGAGTGAGCGAAACGGCATCACGGACCCAATCGACGGCAGCCGAGTAGGTGCCGATGGCGCTCTTCGACTCGTTGCCGGTCAACTGGCCCGCACCGATCGCACCGGGGCCGGCTGGCATGCCGATGGTGTTGAAGTGAACGCGGGATTTTCCGCCAGCGCGAAGGTCGGTCTTCTCACAGAAGATCGATGTCACCCCGCCGTTTTGTTGGTTGGGGTCGAATTGCGAGGTGAAGCCCATCAGCGAGTTGTGCTGAGCGGAGGCTTTGTGGAAATAGGCGACGATTGCGTCTTGGCGGGCGTTGGGTGCCATGGCCAGGACTTCAGCGAGTGTGCTGTTCCGTGGTTCGGTATTGTATGACATGAGATTGGTTCCTTTCTTGGAAGTGATGCTTTACCCGCGTTGCTCGATTTTCCGGATCAAGAGATCGCGGCAAGCAGTTCTTCGGGGTCGGCGTTGTTGATCATCTCTTGGATCTGATCCGGAGTCGGACGATTGACGCCAGCGTGGGCAGGAGCGACAGATTCACCGGTTGGCCGCGGAGCGGGTGGCGGTGGTGTCGGCGCTTTTCCCGGAGTCTTTGGAGCCAGCATTTTTGCCACTTGTTCCGCTTTGGTCAGGATGAACCGAGGATCGGCAAGGCCGGGGTCTTTCCGCACACGTGCGGCGGTCATCAAGTCATCGAGAACGGTAGAAAACTCGGAGTTGTCATCGAGGGTGTCCGGATACTTGGCTTCGAGCTCATCGACTGCGGCGAGGTATTGAGACTGGTATGTCTCTTGGGCTGCTTGCTCCTGCGTCTGCCTCATTTTGGCTTCTTGCAGCGCGACAAGCGTATCCTCGATTTTGATCGTGAGGTCTTCTTCAAGGTCCGTGTCGAATTCCGCCTTGGCCGCTTTTCGCTGTGCGCGGAGGTCGGCAAGCTGGGTTTCGATGGTGACGACTTCGCCGGTGTTCTGGGCCGGTGGTGGGGTCTGGTTTGCTGGCGGGGTCTGCTCGTGGTCTGGATCGGGATCCTGATTGGCTGCTTTCGGGTTTGCAGGGACTCCGCGAACCTTTTGCAAGGCTTCGAGAACGTCACCGGCTTCCTTGTTGCGGACCATTTCAAGGGCTCGCGCCATTTCCACCTGCTGATCGGCCGGCAAAGCGCGGACGGATAACCGGCTTGGCGGTTTTGCTGGTGATTCCGGGGTTGTTTCCTCCGCAGGTGCTTCGGGCGGCTTTTTGCTCGCTGGTTGCGCTTGTGGTGGGACGTTTCCGGAAGGTGCTTCGGGCTGGTCGGCGGTGATTAGCTCAAGAAGCTGATCCTCGCTGAGTTCGCTGACTGGTGTGTCGCCGGTTGGTTGCTGTGCGCTCGCCTGGGCGACTTCGGATTGTGGGCTCGACTGTTCGCCAGAGCTTGGATCGGGAGTGGTCATCAGCGCGATAATCCTCCCGAATGCCCGATTGCATAGGGGCGCAGCGTTTGCGCGGTCAGGCCTGTTTACTGAGTTGCTTGTTCGTGCATCGCATCGCGCCCCCAGAACGCTCCCGCCGAAAGCCATCCTTCGCGGGCAAAGCATTCCATTACCTCAATCGGCATCGTGGCCGATACTGGCCAAGACTGCTTGTTTCGATTGGTGTCCGGATCGTTATCAACGGCAGCACCGCGTGCGTGAAGGGATGGCAGAGAACCTCCGCGCATTGGTCGGTTGTTAAAGCATCCGGCATACTTTGCCAAAACCGCTTGCCCTTCTGGAAATTTGGAAAGCTCGGTGAAGATCCGATGCAGAGAAGCGGAAACCTTTTGGTGGCATCGAACCGTCTTGACTGGTTGGCCCTCATATTTGATGCCAAGACCTTCGACGTTGAGGTTTACCAGTTTTGATTCATCGCCAGGGGCACCATAGAAAGCGGTAAGGCTTTTCTGATCGCTTTTGGGCCATGGGTTAGGTTTGGGCATGAGTGACCGCAAATGCTTTTGGCATGCCGCAATCGACTTCGGACCCCAGAAACCATCCGGGGTAGTTCCAATGCGGGTCTGGATGGCTTTGATTTGGGTGGAGTTCATGGTTCGATTCCGAGTTGAAAGAATGCCCGTTCTTTGCGAGCGAAATAGTGGGTGGCGACGATCGTTCGATTTCCGGCCAGATCGATTTCGTAGAGATGGACCGTTACCATGGCCGGAGCGGTCGCCACTGGAGTCTGATAGGTGACCAACGCGCTCGGACTGGAGTGGACGCCGGAGGGTGAAACTGCCGTGATCGAAAAGTGATAGGTGGTGTCCGGCGCGAGGCCAGTGACCGTGTAATCGGTGACATCACCGGAAGCCGTGATGGTGCTTTCGAGATTGGATGGATCGGTTCCGTATCGGATTTCCCACGCTGCGACTTCCGGCGGGCCTTGTGCGGCGGCGGAGCATTTCTGCGAAAGAACCAATGCACCAATCGTGACGACGAGGAAAAACAGCGTCGAATATCGGCGGGGCTGTGGGCGTGCTTGGATCATGGCGCGGTTCCCTTGAATGCGCTCCATCCAAAAGCGCGGACGGCCGCATGAATGACATGGCGGCGATACCACGGCACCCCGAGGTTGAACATGGCTTCGAGGAAGATGAAATCAGCCTCTTCGCGGGTGTATTCGTCGTTGAACTTCGAATAGAGGAAATCGTGGATCACTGCGGCCGGGAAGAAGTCGGATGAGATCGGATCAAACAATGCCCAGAACATGCGCGGGACCGATGCTCCATCGGTTTCAAATCCCCTTGGAACAACCACTTCACCCAGAGAAGACAAGTATCGGAAACGTGCCAGCAACGCGAACACACGGGTGCCCCGGCGCATGCCTGCATCTTCCGCTTGGAACTTGTCGGGGAAGGGGGTCATTGGTTGATTTGGGTTGGGGTGGTGTCCACATAGGCGCGAGCTGCAATCAAGCCGGTTAGTGTGGCCTGTATGAGCATTCCGCCCCATTGAAACAGTGTGGCGTGTTCCATTGCCTGCCAGTTGCTTGCAATCGGAGTCACAAAGGCAATGGAAGTGTAGAGAAGAAGCCTGTTGGTGGATTGTTTTGCGGTCATGGTGGGAACACTTTGGGCATGTCGCCCAGGTTTACGGGGCGCATTGCTCCATTGAGGAGCGGCGGGCGGTGGATGATCCTGCAATAGCAGTCTTGGAAAACGGCGCTGTGCCACTCGCCGGGTTCAATGACCCACACTTCGTGCTGGCGATAGACCCTGCCGGATTCGACGTGCGTTACGGTTCCACGTTCCACCATTACAGTCTCGCAGTTGCCCGCGTGGTAATGCTTTTTCATTGCCCCAAATCCGTCGCACCAAAGGCCAAGTTCGGTGTATTCGGCGTTGTGGTCTTGAACTGCCATCTCGATGTTTTCACTCACCAACATGCGCTTCCCGTCGAACATCGGAACGGCCATTTTGAGGCCACCTTCAAACTCGATATCCAAGGTGTAGTAGTCTGAAGGATCGTGGCGGGCGGCCTCGCGGATCAGGTTGTCCGCAATGAGCTTTTGCATGTGGTAGGAAACGGCTGTTACAACGTCTTTCCGCAGCGTGCGAAGAAACTTCCATGCCCCTGCCATGATGCCGAGGAATGCGGCCGTTCCGCCGAGAAACTGCCCGAGTGGGCCGAGGTGGGGGAGGATGTCGATCATGATGGGTCAGGGGCGACGGTGACAGTTAAACCTGTTGGCAAAGAGAGATTCCCGCGAGTGATCGCATCTGAATCCGCAGACGCGATAATTGCATTCATTCTGCTTTCTGATGGGAAGGCTCCTGCAACGGGTGATGTGAAAATTGAAGCAATCGCCATTGTGTTTCCTGACAACGGATACATCAACGGGCTTCCGCTGTCTCCAGACTGACCGTTGCGGATTCGCCCGGTTGTTACAAGCGTGTCGGAAAAATCAGTTCCGGGTTGAAACGCTGAAAAACGAATCCCTGATACAAAAGCACCCGTTTCCACCCCATCGAAAGACACTGCGTCGATCACATCGGTCAGTGCTTTGCAGTCATCCGAGAACGATCCCGTAAACCAAGCTCTGCGATTTTGATCTAGGTAGATGACGACGACCGGGTTGGCTGCGGTAATGGAGCTTCTCCATGTGTCCTGAGTCGAAGTCTCTCCCCCAACTTGCACTGATGCCCACATGCCAATGATAGGATAGCTGGCAACGGATGAAGGCAGTGGGGAATCCAGTGTGTGAATCCGGATGTCGCCTGCCACTGCCAGCAGGTGACTGGTCTCGCTCAATGAATCTCCTGTTGGACGACTATTGACCCCGATAGAAATTCGGGTGTGCAGCACGCCATCTGTTCCAAGAAATTTGAACTGAGTTCCGACGGGTGATTGAAAATGCTCCGCTTCCCATAAATGGCGTTGCGTCACAAGAACTCCGCCATGTTGACCAGAGTTCGAGGATGAATTCCAAATCGGAACACCTGAGAAATCCCACGCTGAAGCCCAGCATGTCGTGTTCTTCTCAACGGATTTGTAACCCGACCCGCTTCCGATCCCAACTGGCGAACCGTTGATCGTTTTGTAGTAGTAATCTGTTTTAGCTGATGCTGTCGCAGCAGCATATACCAAGTCATAGGCGAACTTTAGAGGCGTTCCGGCCAACACGCTTTCACAGAAAACAAAATCTTCTGAACCACCATTTGTTCCGACATCGAATGCTTTCATTACGCTGACACCTCGGCGGAAGAAAGTCGCGTATCCAACGTCTCCGTGGACTTCAAAGTCTTCGGTCCTAACGATTTGAGGGTATCCTGAGAAGTCGAGAATATCAGGTGATAGATTAGTTACCTCCAAGGCGTTTGTGGTGACAAAAAAATCTGAATACCCACCATTTCGTGTCCTTGTGAAAGACACCGTGTAGCTTAATGCGGATGAGTCCGAATCCTCAAAAGAGGTCTCGTTGTAAGACTCCGTGATAACCACCAAAGGCATCATCACGCTTTCATGTCTGCCTTTCAGGGTCATTTGAAGTTGATGGAGATGTCGTAGCTGATTGTGCGAGTTTGGAGGGTGGCTGCTGCCTCAACGCGCATTACCACGACAAACTCGTTATCTTCCCCAATGGTTAGATACCCTGCTCCGAGACCTTGCGTGGTGCCTGTGTCGCTCCACGCTGTCGCCGCTGGTGTCGCCGTGGTGTATTCATGTCCGCGTGACCTGAATCCTGCGGTTGCATCAAGAACAATGGATGCGTCAGATTGGAGAACCCCCGACACCCAGAATCGGCACTCTGCATCAAGAACCGAACCTGTGGGTGCAATGCGGATTTGTGGGAAGAGTGGTGTGGTTCCGCTAAAAGCAGTCAGAACCGGTGCGACTCCCGGTGAAGAGAAATAGTTTGCGTCATCGTCCCAGATTGTTTTCGGAACCAAATAGATTTCGCGGGCCGAAGATCCGATGGCGACATTTGAGAAAGTCCGCATGAACCCAACGAGCGACACCCTTTTTCCCGCCACAACATCTGATGGGGTCACTGCGAGATCACAAATTTTCTGGAAATACCTCGTATTGGCGACTTTGACTGTTGAACCAACGGAGCCATAATACGGTGAAATGACAACCCCGGATGCCCTGTGATTATCAACAGATGAACTGCTTCCGCCAACAGCGACACCTCCAGGGGTGACTCCATCATGGACATACAGGGTGGACCCTTTTCGGGTGATCGCACCTTCGGAGAATACTCCATCGGCGGACTCGCCGGGTATGATCGCATCCACCTCAAAAATATCCGGCAAAATTAACGCTGCTAGTTCATCCGCTGAGTATGCCTTTCCCGTCTTTCGGTCGAGCAGTCGGCCAGCAAAGCGCGAGAGCGTGGAAACCTCAGGCTCCTGCGGTGCTCCTTCCGGACGATATTTGTCTGCCACTCGGGATGGTTTTAATTCTCCCCGGTCGTTGGTGTTTCTCCCTGCCACGCTGGAATGCGGGATGGGCAGCTCATGGAAGTTTGACGGTGTTGTCATGCCCGCATGCTGCCACGGTCATGCGGCGGCGGGAACGGGCGCAGCATTCTGACCGTCTGGAGAAGGTGCCGCCCCATCGACGGGCGTGAGCAATCCGGCTTGTGCGAATGCCTGCTCGACCACGGGCGCGATGTCCGGTGGAAGCAGGGCAAGAACGCCAGCGGGATCGAGCGCGGCCTGGCGAATGATGTCTTCCGCATTGTGAAATCCGAGCGACGAAAGCGCCTGGATGAATGCCGGCCGAACAGCGGGTTTTTCCATTTCCGGAATGCCGATGTATTTGATCACAAGATCGGTGGCCGCCATCGCGCTTTCCAGTTTCTCGCGGTTTTGGGCCTGAGTCAGCGTCAGAGTGACATTCACGCGGATGCCAAGAACCTTGTCCTTCTCGATGGTGAGGAGCTTCGTTTCCCGTCCTTCTGCCCATGTGAAAGTCTCGTCAATGTCTTGGTTCGCGTAGAGAAGGAGCGTGGAAAACTCGACGATGTTTTGAATGTCGGTTTGTTGCTCGGTGATCGGGCATTTCACCAGCGTTGCGCCTCGGGACTGAATGTCGCGGGTGCCGGTGGCCGTGCTGGCCGATGGAACTCCTTTCAACTCGCCTTGGGCCGCCGATGTGATGCCGCTCCGCATTTGGATCATTTGCAGCATCGAGTTGAGCAGGTTTTCGGCGCGGGCGTTCGTGTCCGGTGCCGCGGCAAATTGGATCAAGTCGGCAATGGTTTTCCCCGGTGCCAGCTTGAGTGGCACGTTCGGATCCAGAACGATGTTTTTCCCTTCCTGCCAATCGGCCAGAGCCTCCGGCTGAAACGCGCACCAAACATGGGCATTGCTCCGATTCCGATAGGTGACGAGGTTGTATTGCCGATCGATCGCGTTGTTGGGATTTTCGTATTTCTCGTAATACCCACGCCCGAAGATCCGGCTGGGGATCTTGTTGATTCGGACGGGGAAGATCGGAAGGATTGCCCCCGGCGTCACGTTGGCCAGGTAGTCGAAACGGAAGATTGCGTTCAGGTTCGGCGAGAAAATGGCGTGAATCTGGATGGTTTCCCCACCGGCCGGTGCGCACCGAACAAACCCCTCAACCAACGTGATCATCGGGTTGGTGTTTTCCTCGTTGGTGTTCGATGCGTCGTTGGCATCGGATTCTTCGCGGTGGTCGCGGGCTTCGTCGGATTCACCCATGATTGCGCCCAACAAGTCCCGGCGCTTTGATTCAGGGATTTTGTATTTCGACATCACATCGAGCAGGCCCATCTTGAACCGGACAAAAACATCGGTGTGCCGGAGGGTAAGATGCGGGGCCGTGGTTTCGAACGCGATGTTCTTGTAGTCCACCAGCGCGGCCTCGACGTTGGAATAGTTGACGTTCACGTCCTCGACATCGATCTGCCTCCATTCCTTTTGCTCGTCGGAAATGCCAAACGTGGCGAGTTCTTCCGCCGTTTCGATGTATTCGCCAGAATCGACCAGCGCAGGCTTTCCGGATTCATCTACACCCTTGAAGAACGGTTTCCCGTCTGCCACCGAAAACGCGACGTTTGCCACGCAGCGGATCTTGTCGATGTCCTTGCGGTGACCGGTTTTCACGAAGGCGGTTCCTCCCCATGTGGAAACCTTCAGGGCGTCGATCAGGGCTGATTCGAGATCCGATTGATTGAACTTCCACTGAGCGTGCTTGGTCATCGTGTCCGCAAGCTCCATGTCATCCTTGCCCTGCGGGGTGGCTGCCAGCCATGGCCGGGTGCCGAAAATGTCATCTTTGGCCTGGGCAAAGTGGAAATCGAAGAATCCGCCGATGGTGCCGAGCGTGTCGTTCTGATCCATGAAAATGTCACGGACGCTGGAATCGTTCACCGGGTCGCGCTGGTCTTTGCGGTCGCCGAAATCGTCTTCGCTCATGCGCTCCCACTTGGCCATCTTCTCGCGCCATGGTCCCATGTTGCCGTAAAGCGTCTGGTATCGCTCGCAGAGGTGGTTTGTCAGCCAGCGGGTTTGATCTTGGTTCAGGTAACGGGAAAGCGGGGTTGTTCCCTCAGCAAAATTGCGAAATCTGCGGACGGGTCTGGAGTTGGCAGGAAGGTCCGTGGTTTTCCCTGGCATCGTGACTGTGCTCATGGGCGGCATGATGCGCCCTCCCCATCCTATTGACTACGGGCGCAGAGTGTTCTTGCGATTGCTGGATGCTGGGTGTAATGCGTGCGGCATGCAATATGCACCGGGCCAGAGAATGGACCAAAAGACCGCCGAGAAGTGTCGCGCTCTTGTTTATGCTGCTGCGAAGCGGCACCGGATCCCACCGGTTTACGTCACGGCCCATGTGCGAATGCCGGCTGCCGACGAGGCCAGAAAGGAAGTCTGGCGGGTGATGATCGTTCAGATGGGGCTCGGGCGGCGTGTGGTGGCCGAAATGTTTGGCCGGGATCGCCGGAGGTTGAGGCAATCAGTGATCGGGGTTTGATCATGCCACACGCATGGCAAATCCATAGCTGCCGCTGATCTCGAATGGAATGCCGCAAAAGGTGCCGCATCCCGAAGTCATCTGCACCGGTCCCAAAGGCCATGAAGCAAGTTCCTTCACAATCATCCGGTGCTGAAAATCTCCCAAAATCATGCCGACCGGCTTCTTGCCGACCATCACCGCCGAATTCTTCGCCCGCATCACGCAATCCATGATCTCATTGTAGGTGGACGGGTAGTAATGCACGCCCCAAGCGGATAGAACATCCGGCGTGGCTTGTCAATTTCGGCGGGATTTCCGGTCACTTGATCTCAGCGAGCTTTTCAGCCTTCAACCGCTCGGTTTCCTGCCGTTTCAGCTTTGTGAACGTGTCCTTGATCAGTTCGGCCTTCTGCGTGGCGTCGGGTCCGCTGGCGGTTCTCCAGTCCCAATCTTCACCGAGGATCTCGAGCGCGGCCGTTCCGATGTTTTGAATTGCTTGGGCATGCTCTGCGGCAGTCAGGGCGATCTTGCGGGGCTTTGTCTCGCCGGGGACGTTGATGGTCACCTCGTCGCTTGGCGCTTCGATGCCAAGGCGAAGACTCGAATCCGGCTGGCTGTGGTTGTAGTGGAACATCCAAGCGTCGATGGGCTTCACATTGCCACCAAAACGCACGTTGAGGGGGTCGAAGATCCGGAAGACGGAATCAGCCAGCTTGGATCCTGCCAGCAGTTCACCGCGGTTGCTTGGGACGGGATCACCCCACACATCGAGCTTGGCCGGTGCCGTCTGCGGAGCGATCGAATAGCCAACCCGTTTGGCGACGGCCTCGAAGAATCCATCATCGGCCTTTGGATTGGTGTTGCGCATCTTGCTGTCCATTTCGCGCACCGGCTGACGGACGATGTTTGGAACGAATCCGGTCATCCATCCGGCGGCCAAGCGGTCGGCTCCGCGTTCTGGGTTCTCGACCACTCGCAGGATGTCGCCAATTCCCTTGAGGAACAGCTTGTCCTTGAACTGCTCTTTCAACCCGACCACGGCATCAGTGATCACCTGGGCGTTGAAGCCATCGTTTCGGCGGCGAGATTCGGCAAGGTCCACCATTGCGGAAAGCGCCGTTGCGAATGGCTCGATTCGTCCGTAGGGGATGATCGTTTGTCCAATGCGGATCGACTGCGGCGGCATCACTGCTTGGGCGGTGTCCCGCTCTCCTTTCTTGGTTGCGCTGAACGGCAGGGTGCCGGTGATCCACGGGCGGCCTTGCTCGTCGTCGTCATCGCCACCGGTGAGGGCTTCCACTGCAAGATAGAGCATCACGCCAATGCTTTGGTTGGTGAGTGTCTGGATAAACCGGGTGTTGTTGTAGAGTTCGGAGGCGATGCGGTTCGATTCCTCCTTCGTGATGTCTCCCGCATAGACTCGCCGGCGGAGTGAACGCATGCCGTCGATGAGATCCACCACGAGGCCAAGCGGCGTCACTTCCAGTCCGCGTTGGATCATGTTCTTGGGTGTGGCAATGAACGGCAGGGCGAACATATGAAGGATCGGGCCGAAGAACGGGGTTTTCCGTGCCTCCATAGCTTTGACGGCAATCGCATCGAGCAAGGTCCACGCGCTTTGCGTCTCTGATTTCTTCAATGCCTGCTGCCAAGTCATCGGCATGCCTTCCTTGTGGGCTGGATTGGCTTTCTCGTCTTCCTTGGTCCACTTGCCGTATGCCAGTTGATCTTGGAATGTGGCGCGGCGGGCGCGGGAGATGGTGCGCTGCCATGCCAGCGATCCGGGTTTCATGAGTTGTTCCACCCGGTCTGCATAGGCCTTGCCGGATAGTTTTTCTTCCTTGGCTGCGATGCGGTGCGAAAGGGCTGCAACGTCGAGTTGTGCAAACATGCCCTTCCAGAATTCATCCACTGCGGTCAGCTCGCGGAATGTGATGTTTCGCAGGAATCGGGAAATTGCGCTCGTGGTGGCCGGTGGCGCGTATTCCGGACCAATGCCGGTGAAATCCAACTGGATGGGCTTGCCACTGGCGTAGCTCTCAAACACCGGGCTTTGCAGCTTCCACGATTCCACTGCATTGCGGGCGGCCAAGGTCATGGCAGCGCGGATGTTTTTCATCATCGGCAGGAACTCGGAGAATGTGGCCGACCGAACGTCGCCCGCTCCAAACATTCCCATCAGTCCATTCCACGCCGCTTCCATGGCTCGTTTTGCGGTGATCTCGTAGCCGACAAATAATCCACCGGATGCGTTGATCAGCATCGTTTGTGGTCCGGAAAGAATGCTCATCTTGTAGAACTCGGTGAGCTTGTTGATCCAGCTTCCGTTCCGGCGTGCCCATTCGTTTGCCAGTTGGGACATGACCATCGGGTTATTCACATCGAAGGTGCCTTTCGTCTCATTGATCGGCTGCCGGAAGGCGTCGAACAGGTTGGTGCGGCTGGCCGTCCATGTCGCTGCAGGACGATCAAGCCACTGCTCGAAGGTCATGCGTCCGGCGGGATCCGTGATGGCTTCCATCTCGGTTTGCCATAGATCGCGCCATGGCTGCATGACGGACTCACGGAATTGCTCGAACGATGTCTGCCCGATCATGGGGGTGAGCTTGCGGGCGGTTTCCTGCCACCATGCGGTCCAGGTGGACATTGGCGCGGCTTGGAAGCGCTCGAAGGCTGCATCAATCTCGGCCTGCTGTTGCGGCGTGAGTTTGTCCATTTTGGGAGCGGTCGGGATCTTCTTCTTGGTCCGCTCCTTCTTCTTGGCCTCTTTCCGCTTCTCGGCCTGCACCTCGATGTAGTCCGGCGCGGTGTCGTCGATGTCTTCCCATGACTGCCAGCCAAGGTCACTCATCACTCGTCCGTAAATGTCATCCGGTGTGGATGATGCGAGCGAGTTTTCTGCAAAGCGGCGGCCGGCGTCTTGGATGGCCTTTCTCCATGCCGCGGCAAAGCGGGTGTGAACGTCTTGGATCTGCTCTTTGGTCATGCCTGTCTGGCGCATGATCGTTGAGAGCTTGGCACCATCGCGGATCAATCGAACGACGGTCTTTTCCATCCGGCTGAGTTTCATCATGGCCTCATCCATGGCGGCCTTGGTGCCGTCGTGGACTTGCTCGGCCTTTTCCACTGCCTGCTTGTGGGCGTGCCATGCTTCAAGTGATGCCTCGATGTCGAGCCCTTCGGCTTTCATCTCTGCCTTGAAAGCGTCGATCCGATCCATCCACTGCTTGAGGATTGCGTCACGGGTTTCCTTGTCGGCGCTCTTCATGCGCTCTTGGGTTTCCGGCGACGGCTCGTAAAGCAATTCGGTGAGATGCAGGGCATTGCGCTCGGCGGGGCTCAGGTTCTCGTCACGGCGCATTTGGAACGCACGGGCCTGCTCGGTGCCTTGCTCGCGGTAGCTGACGCGGAAGAGCGCCACGCGCATCCTGCGTTGAGGGTCAGCCAATCCGCCGGAGAGTGCTTCCCTGCGGAAGATCTGCTTGGCAATGGCGATGTCCACGGCGTCGGGGCGCTTCCCTGTCTGGGCCATGGCTTCGAGTCGGGCAAACTCGCCTTCGTAGTCGGCAGCCAGGCGCTTGTCAGCCTCGGCATAGTTCTCGTTCATCGAAACCGCATCCGGAATGTCGGAATCGTTGCGGATCTGATCGACGGCCACAAAATCCGGGTTGGCTCCCTCGGCGAGATCCGGACGGCCGTTGACGAACAGCCCGTCAGCATCGGTTTCGGGATTGAGTGTTCCGGCTGCGGCCTTCTGTGCCACGACCACGCGGGCGCGGACTTGGTTCAGAATGTTGGTCACCGCTTTGGGCGAGCGCACCGATGGGAATAGCTGCATGACTTCCTCGGGAGTGGCTCCGGCCTGCACGGCGCGGAACACCTCGCCATAGACGGGAGGCATCTTGGAGAGGGCGGCTTGAACGGGATCGGGGGCGGAAGAGTAGAGAATCGACGGTGATTCAGGATTGAACCGCTGATCCAGCGGGACTCCGGTGAAGGGTTTGGCGGATTTGAAGTTTTTCAGGTCCGAGGAAAAACGGATATGCCCGTATTTCAGCACTTCTCCAGACGCGAATAGGGGCTTCACGTTGGGTCCGTATGCCAATGCACGGTTTTCATCCGTGGAGGTGTAGAGTCCTTTTCCGAACCGACCTTCACGTCCAGCTTTCGGCTGTTTAAAGTCGGCATTCGTACCGTGGAATACTTTTTCATACCCGGCAGCCTTTGCCCGTGCTTCGACGATCTTCTCGGCCTCCGCCGTCTCTTCAAGCGTGATGGTGCCCGCGTTGAACTTGGCTTCGAGTTCGGCGTGACGGGCGGACTCGGGTGCGGATGAAAACAGGCTTCCAATGAGTGGCTGGGGATTGTCATTTCTTGACCAACTCTTGGCGGCTTGGAGCGCTTCCAACCTCGTTTTGAATTCCTCGTGGCCGTAAGCAACTAAGCGGGTTGACCCTTCGGGGACTGGCCGGCTTCCAAGCTCATTCAGCCTTTCCCACCATTGGTTGAATTGTGGACTGTTCGAATACCAACGGGTCTTTTTGAACAAGTCTTCGTATTCGATTTCCTCTTCTTCGGTCCAGTCGGGGCGCTTGAGGGTTATCCATGTCGTGGTTCGCCATGGGTTTTCCGGTGTAGTGCTGTTTTTGGTGACAACCTTGTAGTTGGGCTGACCATCAGCATCTTTGCTTTGGAAAGTGATGGGCTTGTTCAATGGGATCGTGTCGAGCCACGCCGAAAGCTCTTTTTCGTATGCGGCATCGATCGCCTCTTCTTCCTTCCAGATTTTTTCAAAGAGATCGCGATTCTCGCTTCGTTTTTTGGTTCCTTGGGCTTTTTCGTAACGAGTGGCTGCACGCTCAAAAGCATAGCTCGGCGGCGGTTCCGGCATCGTGGATGAAGATCCAAGCGAGAACGTGAAATCACCGGCGGGGGATGCCAGGTCATCGAGCTTGTCCATTTCCACCTTTGCCTCGGCGTAGCTGTCGAACACCCGGCTCTCGGGCAGTCCGCTGCGCTCGTTGAACGTCTTTACGACATGCTTGGTTTCGCCGCGGCTGGTTTCCTTCTCGTAGGTGTAGGCGTAAAGGTTCGGCGGCCATGCGACCGGCGACGAAAGCAGACTGATTTGTCCGCTGCGGTCGATTTCTCCGGCGCGGGACATTTCGTCTTGGGTGTCGCGGCGGTTTGATCCGAACACGGGGACATTTTGGGACTTTTTGGCAAGGTCCATTTCAGGCGCATTGCCCTTTAATCCGTCCATGTCGAACGCGAGCTTTTGCCCAAGGGCTGTTTCGGCATCGAGAAGCTGTTGCTCTTCCTGGCCTGTCAGGGCCTTGCCAGCGTCACGCTTGGCCGTGAGCGTGCGATAGGCTGCGAGCGCATTCATCTTGCCGACTTTGACCTGTCCTAGCTTCTGGGTGGCGTCTGGGGCCGTTGCGGCGGCAAAGAGGTCGGGTTGCTCGGGGGCGGGCGACGAGAACAACTGAACACCCTTCTCGGTTTCCTTGGTTTCGATCACATCGAAAAGTTGATCGAACCGCTGATTGATTGCCTCCCGCTCGGTGCCTTCTGGGAAGGGTTTCATGTTTAACATCCGATATTTGGCAAGGCGATTGTCGGAACCGTAGGAAAGGAAGTCGGATGTTCCTCCGGTGGCGGAGATACGGTCCTCGACGTAGGCTGAGAATCCACGGGCCAGCATCTCGTGTGGGACGTTCCAGTAGTCCGATGCGCTGCCCTGGTCGATTCGCTTGGCGTTCATCGAGAAGTCGGTGGGCACCTTCTTCACTTTGGTTTCACTGGCGGCGGCGCTTTCGAGCATCTTGATCCGCTCCGCATACCGGGTCATGTAGCCGCGGAGGTTGTCGAGGGTGCCGTTGCGTTCCTTGTCGAATCCGGCGCGGTTGGTGATTTCCTTGTGGAGCACGCCAAGTTGCTCAAGAACATCGTTGGTCCATCTCATGGTGCCGTAGCGGGACTTCCCGCCTTCAATAGTGCGCCATTCGGTCGCGAGATCCTGACCATTGATGAGTCGATCTGCGATTGAGTCGAAAAGGGCAAGTTGCGCGGGATTGGCCACTTTGCGGCGTTTCTCCCAACGCGCATCCGGCTCGCGGGTGTAGTCCTTGCGCATGGTGGCAAGATGATCTTCCAGCGCCTTCCGGCTGGCGGCCACAAAGCGTTCCGCATTGTTGGAATCCTCCACATACTCGACCGCTTTGGTCATGATCGTGTCCATCAGTCGCACGAATGCGTTCCGGACTTCCTCGCGAACATTTGACTGCCTGCTGAAACCGCTGGAAACGGCGTTGTTCTCGAAAGCGCCAGGCTTCAGCACCATGTCGCCATCCTTGTTTTTCACAAGCTGGCTGCTGGCGCGGCCGTCCTGTCTTCCAAGGTAGTGATCGAGCGCGTGAATCCATTCATGCGCGAGACTACCGGCCCCGCTCATTTTGGTGAGGTTGATCACCACATAGTCAGGCTCGTAGTGTGCCTTCGCTCCGCTGAGTCCTTGTCCGCGGGCTCCGAATGCAAGTCCAAGTTCTCCGTTCAGGCTGATTGCCTTCGGTGGAATCCTGAGAAGTTCAGCAAGGTCGAGCAAACCATCATAGGCGTGATTGAGAACTTCTTGCCGCTCTTTCCCATCGCCTGCTTGTCTCATCCAGTTTCCGAACTCCACGCCACGGAATCCGAAAGCGTTTTGGAACATTTCCGGAGTGGCTGGGCCCTGTCTGCGGTCTGGTCCTTTGCGTGCCGCTTTTTCCGGCTTCACGATCAGTTCTTCGCGCCAAGAGGTTTTCGTCTCGATGATGTCGGCGGCGTTTTTGGCCATGAACTCCATGGCTTCCTTTTCGGTTTCGAAGGTCTGCTTGACCACTTGCACCATTTTCCGATCAGTGACCTTGCGCCAAATCGCATAGCGGTAAGAACCGGTCGGCCACTCAAAGTTGCGGATCTTGTCGATGCGCTCTTTTGCTGCTGTGGCCTGAGCTTCTTCTTCTGGCGTGAGGATGTATCCGTCTTGAGTGAGTTTTTCAAAGCGGGCTTGGTCGATCTCTCCTTTGGCGAGTGAAGCGCGGAAGCGATTGGACAAGTCGAGCTTGGACATAAGTTGTCCCGCTTCTGAGTTTCGGATAGCGTTGATTTCTTCGGCATCCACTTCAACGCGGGCTGCAATCTGTTCTGATGTTGGTCCGGCTCCCTCGATCTTCTCTCCACGGACCCGGTGATTGCGAGAAACCTCCAGCATCGGAATGAAGGCTTCTGCTTCCTCACGGGTGGCAAAGGTTTGTCGAGTGGCACGTTCCGGATTTCCCTTCCAGTCGGTTTTGCGCTTGTCGTTGATCACGAATCGACCCACTTCGGATTCTGTCCGTAGCTGACTGGCAGACTGCATCCAGTAGCGCTCAAGGGCTGTGCTCGGATTGCTTTCCGCGACAACCTCATTGACTTCGTAGCGATTGAACCAGCCGGGTTTGTCGGTGGTTTTCCTCGGGCGTGGCGATTCTCCGGATTTGGTGGAAAGGTCTTTTCTGGCTCCGCCGATCTTCTCGCCGAAGTCGGTGATGCCCGTCTTTTCCGCTGCTTTTTCCTCGGTCTTGGCTTTGACGATTTCCTTCTTGGCTTCCTGCGGCAGTAGCTTGAACTCGGGCGTTCCGGGCTCGGGGGAAACGTCTGCGGGTTCCACCAGGTCAACGGTTGGCTTTTCCTGCTCGACCTCCGCCTTCTTCACTTCCTCCTGTCCGAACAGAAACCCCAGTTGCTTTTTGGTGTCGAAGCTGCTCGTGGTTCCGAAGTCGAAGAATCCTTGGCCGCCTAACGGGGCGCTTGAAAACAAGTTCTCGCCTCCGCCGTCTTGGGCAAACTCCTCCGGTTGATAGTCGGAATCAGCAAAGGCCAAATACCCGTCCGGCTTTTTGACAACCTTCACGCCCAAGCCTGTGCGCTCGGGGCCATCGTCGGCCACCCACTCCAGCAAGTCGGCCGTGGCGCGTGCCCACCAGGTTGCGCCACTCTTTGCCAGTTTCCATTGGATGTTTACCGGCTTCAGTGGTGCGGTGGAAAGTGGGCCAGTCTCGACGTTAGATGTTTCTCCTTCCTCGGGGATTTCCAGTCCGACAAGTTGTTCTTTGTCGAAGGAAACCTTGGACATTGGGAGCTTCTGCACCGCAGTTCCGCCAAGGGTGGCGTTCATGAGTTGGATCTTCTTGCCAAGAACGGCACTCCGGGCGGCATCGGCTCCGATGTCGCTGGCCACGATGAAGGCAAAGCGGTTGGGGTTGTTGTCGTTCTGGATGGTCGATGCCCGCCAGATACGGCCCATGGCCTGAATGGTCGAAATGCCGCGGTATGGCGCGAACATGAAGATTTCCGTGCGTGGGTTGTTCCCTACTGTGTCATCCAAGTTGATGCCGGTGCCGCCTGATTCCACGCTGGCAAGTAGGACATCTACATCCTTGGAGAACTTGGCCTGTGCGGTCTTGCTGGTATCTCCACTTTTGCCGTGGAGTTCCGCGAAGACGATTCCTTCCTTCTGTAACTCGGCTTTGAGTAGCTCTACCGGACTCGGGATGGTGCCGATTTTGAACGGATCGCCAGGGACACGTTCGCCATTGGCAAGAGTGATCCAATAGCGAGCACGCATCTCCATTTCGCGGATTCGTGAGAAGTAGAGAACGACTTTGCGTCCGGCAGCAAGTTCTCGCTTGGCCAGTTCCACTGCCTTGCCGATCTTGGTCAATTCGGCGGCATAGAGCTCATAGGAGCGCGGGGCAAGGATCTGAGCCCCGCGGCCCATGAAATCCCCCATGGTGGACATGGCGTCGTCGTAATGGCTAGCCCATTCGTTCTTGGTGATGTCCTTGCCGATTACGTCTTGAAATTGAATGTCGGTGCCCTCATATGAGATTTCCCGCTTGATGAACCGGCCATCCTTGCCAGCGGTCTTCATCAAAGCGTTCACCCATCGATACAATTTCATGCGTCCGGCCTGACTGCCTGGCACATCGTAGCTTTTTTGCTCTTGGCGGCCAAACTGGCGAACGCGGGTGATCATCCCGTTCATCAGAGCGGTGGTGATATAGTTCTCGGGAGTCTCGAATCCGAGAACACGATAAAGGTATGCCAGTTGGTGCGGCTTGTCAGCCGGCGTGGCGGAGTAGTAGGCGGTCTTTTCTGCGGTGGCGAAGATTTGGCCGAATTTTTCCTTCCAATTGCCGGTTTCCTTCGAAATGTCGCCGTAAATGTTGGCGAGGTTCTGGCTCTCGTCGAAAATCACGATCACGCCTTTCCGGAATGGATTGGCGGGCCGGATCTGGTCAGGAGTAACACGGTGGTAGGTGGTCACGCGGATCCTGCCGTTCTCAGCGATGCCATCATCGGGCATGAGTTCGATTTCCACGCCCATTGCCTCACTGTCCTTGGCCATAGAGCCTCCAACGGCTGGCGTGCCTTTGCCCTCCCACGGTTTTCCGATGGCTGCGTTTTCGGTGATAATCACCACGGGATGCCCAAGGGTGGCGTAATGGCTAGCCACGGCGAGAATCTGGCGGGTTTTGCCTACACCGGCACCATCGCCATTTAGGAATGCGCCGTTAGCTTCCATCGATGCGATCGCGGCATCCGCTCCGCTCTCCTGCATCGGGAACATGTGCTTGCGGAGTTCCGGTGAGACGGATTGCTTCAGTCCCTTGATGGGATCGATCAGCGAAACATATTGGTCGGCAGCCTGGCGACGGACAAGCTTCTTGGTTGCAGGCTTGGCGGGGGTCTCTGGCTGTTGTTTGTCGGTTGCGGCCGTTTCCGCCGGTTTTTCGACTTTCGGAGCGTTCTTCTTGGCCTCCATTTTAGCCTCGGCGGCGGCGATCCTGTCCGCGTCGGCTTGTCTGGCAGCAACGTCGGCATCGCGATAGGCGAGGAATGCCGGATCCCGTTCGAGATACGCCTTGATTTGGTTGCCACGTGCGGAACTGGCGTTGCCAGCAAGCCACATGGCGTAATCCGGATCAATGCTGGCGAGTTCGGACACCAATTCGTTGGCATACTTCCCGAATCCGACTGTTTGGGTGCCGATCTCTGTCGCCGGGACTGCTTCTTCTAAGTCAGCCTTGGTCAATTCGTCGGTGCTGACAGCTACGCCTTGCGACACCTCCTTTTCGCTCGGGATGTAGGTCTTGCTGCCGGAAAATGCCACCTTGGCGCCTTCACCAGAGGCGATGCGCCGAGCCACCATTGCTGCTGTGTCGATGGCCTCTGTTTTGTCAGTTGGAAGCGTGCGAATGTAATCCCACTGCCTGCGGCCAACTTTTTGCCAAAGCGTGTATCGCTTGCCTTTGTCGCCTCGGGCGATGGCAAGCGTCACGCCGGGATTGCGAGCATCAACTTCGGCGCGGGTGCCGGTAAAAACATCGATCTCGGGGGATTGCGGAGCCGCGGCCTGTGGTGTCGTTTGAGTCGGTGACGCTTTGTCACCAGTTGCCGGCGCAATCCTGCGCTTCTCAGTCGCCCACTCACGGAACGCATCAACGGATTCGAATCTCGCGATGGTTCCCGCGCCATTCCAGCCGGGTGAGTAGTTCGAGAGGTATTCCGCCTTGGCTTGATCCTCGGTGGTGATCGACGGGCCCATCACTACCTTGTGCTCATCGAAGGCTCCATCCTCGTTGTTCTGGTTCACGACGAACACCGGGCCGCTGTAATCGGTCGGGGTGCCTTGCTGGATGAAAATGTCGATGTGATCGCCATCCTTGCCGGTGGTCTGGCGGATGTAGCCGTAATGGCTCTTCATCTCGACTTCCCACTTCTCGCCGTCCTTGTCGGTGCCGCTGCGCACGGATCCGGCTGGATTCTCGATGGAGATTTCCATGCCGGAGATAGTGACGCGGCCGACCTTGTAGTTCCCGGCTTTCTTCTGTGCCTCGGTGGGCTCCGGCGTGTCGTTAGCAGGGGATGTGGCAGCCTCGTTCGCGGGCGCGTCGATGGTGGGCGGTTTTGCATGCTTCGCAGTATCCTGTGGATACCACAAATCGCCACGTTGCTCCCATCCTTTCTTGGGTGGGCCATCGGCCAGAATGGCATAGACTGGTTGATTCTTGGCGAGTGCCGCTTTGCGAGCGTTGTCCCACATAGCGCGATAATTCCGGCGCTCTTCGTAGGTGAGTTCGTCGGGACCGATGCCTCTCTTCGCTGCCTCTTCATCCATCCATATTTTGGGTGGTTGCTGCGCGATTGGCCTCGCTATGATGGCCAGGCGCTCTTCGCGGCGTTCTTTGCGGAGTTCTGCATCGAATGCGTCCGCTGGATCAATCTTCTCTACCGGCTTGCCCGTGAAGTCGAACCCCATCTGCTTCTTCGTGTCGAAGCTGGCAGTCATACCAAAATCAAACGAGGCCTGCCCACCGATGGCGGCTTTCACGAATGGCTTGGGATCTTTCAACCCTTCCGATGCGGCCACGCGGGCGGCGACGTTCTCCTTGGCCTTGTCGTTCTTGGCTGCATCGAATGCCTTCTGCGCATTGCCTTGGAATTTGGCCTGCGGTCCAGGTGTGAGTGAGTCGAAGTTGAATCCCGGTTCCTTGGCGGTGCCGACGAGTTTGTCGGTGAAATCAAACCCGCCTTGATCTGGGGCGGATGAGAACAGGGCTTGTCCCGCCTCCACGCCCGCCTTCATCGCCGGGGTAATGTCGATCTTCCAAGCTGGGAACATGCCGCCAGCGGAATCACGGCGCTTTGCCTTCACCGCTTCCAGAATCATCGAAACATGTTCGCTTCTGCGGTATGGATCATCGTTGGGAACGTCGTCAATGGTCAGAGTCGTGCCCCAATCATCGTTGAATTCCTCGACCGAAGTATTGCCCTTGAGGAGTTCTTTCGCGGCTGCCCGAACCTCGGAGACTTCATCACGGGTGAGTTTCCCGGTTCCATCCTTGGGTTTGCCGATCTTCGATAGCTCGACCTTGCCCTGCCACTGCTTGACATACTTCCCGATCTCTTTCGGCAGGATGTTGTCGTAGAAGCCTTTCATGCCGCTTCCGCCGACTTTGAGGTCCACACCGGAAAGCTTGCGCGTGTCTAGCTTGCTCGCAACAGGCTGAGCCATCAGCTTTTCAGCGGCATCCTTCCCGATGTAATCTTGCAGCTTGTCTGGCGTGACTCCGGTGTGCTCGATCACAACCGCGCCGTTCTTGAATCCAACGATTCTGCCGCCCGCCGCCCCTTCGTTGTATCCGATCTCGTCGAGCTGCTTGCTCAGGTCAAACCGATCGTTCTGCGTCTCACCGACCGTCCAGCCAATCCACTCTTTCCCGCTCGCCACGGCATCACGCAGGGCGCGTTTGAAGAGCGCGAGCGGCCATGTCTTCTCGTAAGGCGCGGGCGCGATGGCCTGCCTCTTGATGAAGTCAATCGCCTGCTGTGGCGTGTAGAAGTTTGCGGCGTTCAGCCTGCGCTCTCCGCTTTGAGTCGTGACGACGTATTCGTCCCCATCAAGGCGGGCGCTCATCTCGTCAGAGGAATACCCCTTCTCTCGCCCGGCCTGATGGCGATCCGATTGGAACTCTTCCACGAACAGCCCCGGCTTGCCCTCGGCATCCGTCCGCTCGTTCACCCGCATATGCGCGACATAGTTCGGAACGTCGGGGAAGTGGCTGGAGGTGTATCCTGCCGTGGTGTGCTCGGTGTAGTGTCTGCCATCCCAATAGAACTTTTCGGTGGCGTCCATCGCGTTCCATCGTTCTTCGGTGATGCCATTAGCTTCGAGGAACTGCTTCTTGGTCAGCTTGGTGTTTGGCATCGCCAGCACGATTTCCCGGTAGTTCTCGCCACCGGGAAGGGTGTATTGCGCGAACTTGGGGTTGTTCGGGTTGTCCCTGTTATGCCGTGAAAGCTCATCCAACAAATCTTGAACTCGACGGGGCACATATCGAGGTTCCACTGGTTCACCGTCCGAGAGTCTTTCTAGATTCCAGTCGTCAGTATTCCATCCGTGTGCGGCGTATCCCTCTGCTTTCAGATCACGATGAATTGCGGACTCATCCCGTGAGGTCTTCGATGTCACCTCCTCAAACCTCACCGCGCCCTCGTTCGCCAACCACTCCAGAACCTCCGCCTTCGAAATCTTGTCACGGCCCTGCAACCATGTCGCAAGTCCCGACCATTTCACTTCCTCGGCTTTCGCTCCGCTGACGGCGATTTGCATCACTTGGGCGGGTGCCGCGATCTTCGGCATCTTGGCCTCGATCGTGCGGGCGAGTTGGGAATAGAACGGCGGGGTTGAAACCGCGCTCGAAAACATCGGTTGCCAGTCGTCTTCGATGATCGGCAGCGTCTCAACCCAGGCTTGCAGGCTTTTCGGCGTGTGGGTGGAAATGGCGCGGTGAACCTGCTTGAGCATATCACTCCATCCCGTGGTTTGTGCCTGCCACGCTTCTGCCGATGGGACACCGGCGCGGATCCTGCCTGCCTCCGCCAATAGTGAATCGCGGATGATGGCCTCTCCCTGTTCATCGAAGCGGCTCAGGTTTCCGGCAAAGATCGCGGCTTTCTGGGCAATGGCGGAATCCGGACCAAACTCGTCTGCGGTGCCGGAGGCGATTTCCTCGACCGTTGGCGGCATCTCTTGTCGCTCTGCTTCGGCCTTGGCGATGTTCTCGGGCGTTTCGATGGAGTCCGGATCTTCTCCAACCAGAGTGGTGCCCTTGCTGATGGCTCGGAATGCCTTATCGACGGCCATCCACATGCTAGATGCGTCAGTCACCCCCTTGTCGAGATTGTCGCCCATTTCATGGGGCATCTGACCTTGCCCTTGAGGAGCCATGATCAGATCGAGAATGGCGCGAATCACCGCATTGTTTCCGCCGCCTGGGTAGTCCTGCTTCCGTGGCATTCCATCCCAATGGCCACGTTCTTGGTGTGGGCTGAGGATGTCGATTTCGCGCTCAGTCAGCTTTTTACCTTCTTTGCGACGTTTCAGGATGAGCGCGATCACATTCGGCTTCGGCGTGATCGTCCCTTTCTCGAAGATCGAAGACAGCACAGAGAAGTCGCCGGAATTCAGAATCTCCCGTGCCTTTGCCCGAATCCTTGCCTGATAGGCCTCCCGCGCTGCCTTGGCCTTCTGGCGGGCCGTGTCGGGCTTTCCCTGCTCGGTCGCTGCCTCTGCTGCTTGTTTGACGGCCTCCGCGTTGGATTCGATCCAATCGGCAATGGCGTTGTCCACGAATGCCCTGCGTTGCTCCTGCGGCATGCCCGCCATGATCTCTGCAAGGTCGGTGGCAGAATCATCGAGCTGGATCCGCAGGTCATCGTTGGCCTTGATTTCCGGATTGGCCTCGAAGGCTGCATCGAGCGCCTGTCTGGCCACCCTCAACGAATCGGCTATGTCATCGGAGATTTCGGGGATTGCCGGAGCTGCTGCCAGCAACTCGTTGTAGAGCGCGGAGATGGCGTCCACATGCTCGCGCACCGATTCCGGCAGCTTCCCGGTCTTGATCATGTCCACCAGCATTTCCACGGCGCGGCGGAGGGTTTCGATCAGGGTAGGGGACTGCTTGAGCGACAGCGCCCGCATGAGTTCCGAGAATCGGCCTTTGTCTGCACCTGGGCGACTGGCTTCGACGAGCATCCGAACAACCTCGGCGGCTTGGCTGGTGACCGGAAGCGATCCGAATTGTGACGCTTTGCGCTCATCCTCGGTCATCTTGCCCCATGGCTTGGGGGATTTGCCGTTGTAGAGGTCGGCAGCCGCTTCGACGAGCTCCGGAGAGAGTTCACCGGCAATCTTGCCATACCACTCGTTCCAGAAATCATTGAACGATCCTTTGCCGCCGGCATCCTCCCACGCGCTGCGCACGGCTTGGTATTGCACGATGTGGGTCACTTCATGGTCGGTGACCACTCCCGCAACCGAATCCTCGACCGCTTGGGCATCGTAGGCCTTCAACTGGTCGGCAATGTCGGAAAGGACAAGCGTGATGGTGCCGTCGCTCGATGCAATGGCTCCACCGGATTTCCGACCGACTGAATCCACGATCTTGATCCGGCCTTTCAATGCTGGAAGCGCGGCTTCGACGCGGGCCTTGATTTTCTCCGCGATCGATGCGGCGTCCGCTTGTGGTGGTTTTGCGGGTTTCGCAGTGGCTTGTGGTGCCGCTTGCTCCTCATTGGCGGCCTGCTCCATCGATGCCGACACCGGTTCACCTGCTGCGCGGGCGGCTGCGACAACCTCCTGAATTGTTGGAAGGTCCGGATTGGCTTCGCGGGCGGCGGTGTAGATCGTCGCATCCATCTCCGCGGCTTTCCCGCTTACCTGCGGTGCCGCTTCCTCGGTCGATCCGGTTCCATCTGCGGGGTCGGCTTGCTTTTCTCCATCTCGAACAGTTCCACCCGGTGCGTTCTGGTTGGTGGGTGGGGGTTGTGGAGCCTTGGCAGCGGCTTGTTTTCCGGATTGTCCTTGTGCGTTTTTCCCATCGGTTTTGGTGGTTGGTGATTGTTTGGCGGCATCGGCGCGGGCCTGTGCGGCTTCGATGGCCTCTTGTTCACCCAGCTTGATGCGGGTGGCGGCCAGGGCGGATGTTTCCGCAACCTTGGTGATGGCTTCATCGAGGATAACCGGTGCCCCATCCGGTCCGGTTCGAATCAGCGGCTTGGTCATGCCAGCGTCGGCCAGTTCCTTCGGGCTCATCGGCTCGATGGTGCCATCCTGCGCGGGTTTGTAGCCCACGGCGCGGAGCTCGGCATCGGTGAGGGTGGCAATGTTCCTGCCAGTGGCGATTTTGACGGCCGCACGGGCAAGCGGGACGTTCGGGGTGGATTCCTTGACCTGCTCGAGCGCGACTTCTGCAGCGGCAATGGCCTGCTTGTCACCAGATGCGCGGGCGGCGTTCAAGTCTTGGGTGGCCTGCCAAGTCTCACTGGCTGCTTGTTCTTCGAGCGCGGTGAGTTCACGGGTGAGAAGCACGGCGTCGGCAGTGTCGGTGGCGGATCGCTTCTGCTCTTCCGTGAAAGCGGCTTGAATCTCTGCATCGATCTTGGCTGCTCCGGCATAGTCCTTGGCCTTCATGGCGGCCTCGTGGTCGATGCGGAGCTTGTCGATCGTGTCGAGCGCCGTCATGTCGGGTCCGACCAATTGGCGGGCGGCTTTGATCTCGGTTTCGTCCGGTGCCTTGGCCTGCGGATCGATGGTCCGCATCGCAGTGGAAACCATCTTGCTGTCCGGAGTTCCAAGCGATTGTTGCTGGAGAGCGGAGAGCATGGCCTTGTGCTGGTCTGCCTTGGTCTGGCCTCGGTAGATCTGCGGCATTGCACCTCCGACCACTGATCCGAGCGCGCCGGCCTTGAATGACTCTTCCAGTAGGGTTCCGAGCTGCATTTCGTCACCCAGCGCGCCGACGGAAATCAGCCCGTCGAGCACTTGGTTGGAAAACTCCTCAAGAGCTTCGTCCTTGGCGTCGGCAAAGATGGTTTTACCCATGGCCTTGATCTCACTCCGCAGGGTGCCGTCCTTCACTGCCCGCATGCCTCCTTTGCGGAGGAAATCAGTCACGGTCATGCTGCCGGTGGCCATCTTGCCAAGGGCGATGCGCTCGGTGCCTTTTGGCATTGCCGCGGCGAGAATGGCGGTTTGGGCTCCGTTGAGAAACGCTGCGACTTGGGTGTCACGGCGTCCGAGAACGTCGCCGATCTCTTTGGCGGTGAGCTTCGATCCCTTTTGCTCTTCGGCCATCGAAACGGCGTCGGCGAGCTTGGATTCGTAGCCTTGGGCTCCGGCCCATCCATAGACGGACATTCCGCGAGTCACGGCGGCGGAGATGCCCTTCATGCCGGTGGCCAGGGTGCCGCCTGCGATCATCGGTGCCATTTGGGCAACGGTGTCGGTCAGATCGGACGCAATGCCATACTTGCCGGTCATGCCCCGGAGTTTGGCCGCTTCCTTCTCGCTCTCGATCACCCCGCCCATGTCGGATGCGAGCTTGCCGACCGATCGGGCCACTCCATCCGCTCCGAGTAGTGCCCCGGTGCCTGCGATGCCTCCGACAACCGTTTTGGCCACCCCGACCGATCCGGTCTTGATGCCTTCGGTGATGGCGTCTCCTGCCTTGAACACCCATCCACGATCCTTCTGCGATGCCGACCACTGGTCGAGGATGGCAGCCTTGTCCTTGTTCCCCTTGGCCAGTTGCTTGTTGGCGAATGATTCGAAGCCAGAATCGGCGGCCACGGTGGCACGGAAGAGCTTTCCGGCCATCTTCTCGCGCATGGAGTCGAGACGCTTCACTGCGGCAGCCTTGGCCTCGGGAGTGGCATTGCTGCTGTTGATCTCGGTGATGAGGGCTTCTTTCTGCCCGAACACCTTGCCGGGGTTGATCACAATGTCACCGGTGGAGAGAGAGCGGATGGTGTCATCATCCTTGGCGGTCCATGCTTGCGTCTTGGCCGCGTCCTGAATGATGCGTTTGCGATCCTCGGGAGCGATTCCGGCCTTGTCGAAGGCATCCCGCATCGCAGTGAGGCTGGCTTTGGTCTTGCCGGTGGCCATGCCGATGGCGCGATCGAGGTTCCTGCCCGACAAGCGGAAGATTTGAGCGGCTTTCTCGGGTGTGTTTTCGCCCCCGAAGATGGCAGCGCCCATCTCGTTGATCTCGTTCTTGATGCCTGCGTAGTTGCCGGGGTTCTCGTCGGTGAGTTCTTGGGAGCGAACGCCGGTGCCGATGAACTGCGATGCGATCTCGCGACCGGTCACTTCGAGTTCTGCGGCGGCTTGGGCTTTGGCCTCGGCGACGGTCTGGCCTTTCATTTCGGCCATGAGCTTGGTCTTGGTATCGGCCTGCTCCTGGGTGATGGCTCCAACCGACAAATCCCGCTGGATCCGTTCCGCCTCGATGTCCATTTCCGCGAGTTTGCGGGTGAGGGGATTCACGCCGGGTTCCGCTACTTCGGGGGTAGATTGACCATTTGGGGCGGATGGTGCCGCGGTGGCCTTCGGGGCGTCGGGTTTTTCTTCAATGCCGGAGTCGAACCGGATCTTGTCTTCCACGTTGAGCAAGCGGGCTTCTTCAACCTCGCGCTCGGCTTTGGTCAGGATTTCGTCTTGCGCTGCCAGTGGGTCGAATTCCTTCTTGGCCTTGTCATAGCGGATTTGGGCTTGATCCCTGAGCTTCTGCTGGAATGCCACCTCTTCGGGGCTGGCCATGGTTTGCCGTCCGGTACGCTCGTCAACGCGCATCCAGATCGCTCCTTTGCGGATGAGCGGGGAGGGGAGTCCTTCGAGTTCGCTCTTGGCTTTGAGGAATTCAGCCTTCACCGGCTGCCACCGCGGCTCGAATTGGGCGCGTTGCTGTGCCAGGGCGTTCTTCTGGAGCGCGATTTCCTGCCGTTTCTGATCGATGGCGGCGGCTTTCTGATTCTTGGCGACTGTGGCGGAATCGGTTCCAAGAACAACCTTCTGCGGTGCCCCGAATTCGTCTTTGATCTCGTTGGAAATTTCGCCGGTCTTGGGGTCGATCTTCGGTTCGACTGTCTGCGTGAACGATTCGAAACGGTCGTTTTGGTAGGTCTGAGCAACCTCGGTGGTCTGATCGAGCGTTTGTTGATCGGCGGGGCGGAATAGCTGGGCCACGGCACCCATGCCAGGCACGCTGGAAAGGGCCGCTTCGGCGGTCGGGCGGATGAATGACTTGCCGACCGGTCCGGCCTCGGAAACGGGCGATCCATCGGGATGCGTGGCGATCGAGCGTTTGCCAGTCTCGATGTCGGTTTCAACCTTTCCGCCTTGTGCTGCGTGGGCGCGAACGTCCCGCTTGCGTTGGTCCTCGATGGCCTTGGCGGCGTCCTTGGTGGCCTGCTCTTGGGCCTTGGCGGCCTCATTGGCGGTTTGCTCGGCTTCGCGTTGGTCGGCTTCGACCTGCTGCATGTTGTCAGCCTCACGGTTTCGCATCAGTTTGTCGCCAATGCGCTGGGCACGTGGGTTGCTGGAGGAACGTGCCAGAGCTTGTGCCTGCGGATTCTGACCAGCGCGGCCGGCGCTGACTTCATCGAGATAGGCTTGAACTTCGGCTTCGGGATCGTTTTTACGAAATCGGGAAGACATGCCCGCAGACTCTCATGAGTTCCCCGGTGCGGGAACGGGCGCAGCGGGTCACTCCTTTTGGGTTGCCTCCAAGAACAGTTGTGAAAGCAGGTAGCAGAATGGTTCACCGTTTCCGGAAATCGGATCGATCCCGACCGTCTCGAAAATATCCAGCACCACATGACCAAGCTCGTGTGCAAGTGTTTCTGGAGTGGTCCACCAAACCAGCGCGGTATGCGGGTGATACCACGATGGTCCTGCCAAGAATCGCCCCGCCTGAATGGTGATGCCTCCGTCACGATCAAACAACTCACGGGCCGCCCGCATGAATGCCTTCTTGTTCTTGGTGACGAACACCATTCCGGGGTAGGGCCGAAGTGGTATTTCCCTTAGATTTGATCGTGTGAGTTCTCGTTTCACCAACCCCTCCTGACGTTTGAGACGGTGCGCCAGCCTGAGCCCTTGCGACCGGGTTGCGCCATGTCGGGCGGGTCGATGTCGCGGACCACTCGGGTTGTGTAAACCGTCGCGTAAGGAATGACTTCCCATCCCATTGCAAGCGCCATCACATCGTCGTCATGTTCGCCGGGGGCTGCCTCGGCGCGTCCATTCGTCTTGCGGATGAACTTCATCATTTGCTTGAGAACGTGAGGGCATGGAACATCCAGTTCTTCCGTTCGCATTGCTGCGGCCAATCCATCGATCAGCATTCGACGCTGATTGTCGTCGTTGAGCTTGAATCCGTATTGCTCTTCCATCTGCTTGGTTTTGGCGCTTTCGACCACTCGTTTGTAGAGCGGGACTTTGGCGTCCTTGAGCACGCGAAGAACCTGCAATCCCTGATTGGTTTCCAAAGCACAAATGCACCTGCCATAGAATCGGCTGAGTCGGTCGATATACATGCCTGCGATGTCGTCATCCTCAAAAAATGGAGCCTTTACACGAGCGACAACGCGAGTTGGGAACATCCGCTGAAGGTCCGGGTCGTAATATTTGCCTCGAAGGACAAGGATCGATGTCGCATCCGGGTCGGCTCCTTTGGTCTGGCTTTTGCCCGTTGCCGGATCGCAAGTAATCAGGTATGCCATTCCTTCCCGTGCCCTTTCCCACATCAAAATATCTCCGGAACCATCGTGCATTGGCTGCCAGACGATTGGGCCGTGATCTTGCTTCACGAGAAATCCTTGCTCGGGCTGGATGGTTTCCGCCCGGTGCTTCATGTCAGCAAGCTTGAATAAATCAAATCGAGCGGATCCCGACTGCAACCAACACGAAACGGGGTCTGACGGGTAATAGAACGAAAAAATCTTCTCGTCGCCTTTGCACTTGGTTTTGACGGTTTCCCGTCTCCATGCCACCTGCTCCCAAGTCAGTCCGTATAGAGCAATTTCCTTTGCTTCCACATCGGAAAGCGTGGCTTTGATTTCCTCGATTTCTGCTTCCGTGCAATCGGTCTGACGGCAGTTTTTTTCAAACTCATACCATGCTGCAAAAATCTTGATCCATTGTTCCTCGGGGCGAAAACCCTGCTTCCATCGTTCAAGGAATTCCGACAACCACATCGATTCGTTTTCCCACGTTCCGTGCTGCCATCCAGTTGCTTCTTCCGGGGTGCTTTCGGAAATGATGGTGGTGTCCATTCCTGAAAAAGTCGGGATAGCGCAGGCCATCGTTCTTTCGTCATTTAGGGTGAGTGTTTTTGGCCATTTTGAAGTTTCAGACATGTGCCCAAATTGTCGGGTGTCTCCGGCTCCGGCATCGGGATTGCGGGCCGTGTCCACGGTCCACTTGCTGCCGTTACTCCATGAAATGCTCGTCGTGGATTCCTGCTCAATGGTCACCTGCCATGGGTAGGAATCGTAATCTTTGTATGATCCAAGCTTTGCCATCGCTGACTTGCTGCCCTCTTTGTCGTCGGCGATGGTCAATCCCTCAATCGGTTTCCTCATGGCCTCGTGATAGCCGATGTGCTCCACAAAGGAGCTGCATCCAGCACGCCGCGGTTTGGTGACGATCAGCCGGACACGAACACCCAGGTGCTTCAGGGTTTCGTATGCCTCGGTGATTCGCAGTTGCAGGATGTTTGGGCGAGGGCTGATTACCACGTTGTCCTCGTCGCGGATTTTGCAAAAAACACTGAAATGAATGGCCGGGGATGCCATCGCCGCTTCAAGAATTTCCTGCTCTTCCGCCTGCTCGATCCTGAGCATTTCCGCGTCGAAAAGCGCCAGCAATGGGTCCGGATTGGTTCGAACGTTGTGAGGTGTCCAGCTCATGGGTCAACGGGGCGAGCAAACGGACTGCGGGCTTCTCGGGCGCGTTTGCGGATTTCGTCGAGGTTGGAAACGCGGTGGTCGATCTGCTGTTTCTCCGGTTCGTAGTGGCCTTGCATGCGAGAGTCTTCCGCAATGGCTCTCAGGCGTGCATCCATCGAGGCTGTTTTGCTTTCGGCTATCTCCCAGAGCAGTTCGCGCTTCCGGTCGCGTGTGAGGGCGTTCTTGGCCTTTTCCGGGGCTCTCAGCTTGGCAATGCGAGCCTGGACGTAAGGACTTGTAAGGGCTTCGCACGCATTTGCTTTTGCCACATCCCTGTTTTTGACTTGGTACCCTGCCTCAATCCACGCATCTGGCCCCGTCTTGCCCGCTGCGATCAACTCGCAGAACCGTTCCTGTCTGACCGAGAGTTTTCGATGTTTGGTCGGCGTTTTCTTGGCCGTCGGTGCCTTTTTTGTCGATTGCTTCGGTTTGGTTTTCATCGTGATTTGGGCGGTTGTTCACCTGTCCAGCTTCTCGCTTCGCTCGATTCTAATAAAGGTTGTCGAGCTTTTTGAGAAGGGGCGTAGCGTTACGGCTGCTGTGCTTGGGTTTGCTGTGGTTGTTCGAACAGATTGCAACGGCGTCTCCAGCCCCATGATTTGGGGTCTTGGAAACCGGGTGTTTTGGGGAATGTGAATGAGAGTTTTTGGCCTCGCTGGCAGTGGGCATGGAGGGTGAAGGGATTCAGGACGAAATGCCGGCACTGCTGACACTGTTGGATCGGTGCTTTCATGGGACGAAATCTGAGAGGTCCTGTGGGATGCCGTTTTTGAATTTGGCGAGCATCGGGATGGTGACAGTCTGGTAAAAATACTCTTTGGCTTGCGCGAGGTGTTTGCAGTCGGTTCTTCCCTCTCTGTTTGGCCCCCAAGGAATGTGGTAGCCGATCCTTTTGAAATTCGGATTGGCGCGAGTTTGGAAATCGACGCACGAGCACGTTCCGAGTCCGTTTCTGTCTGTGAGGTCTACGAGATTCCAAGTTCCTGGGCGCGATTTGGATTCCACTCGATAGCGAAAAGCGGCGTCCCCATCTTCTGCAATGTGTGGAGTCTCGGTTTCAGTCCATTGGTCCATTGGTTTGCAAGGATCACTCATAATTCCAAGTCTTTCGTTTTGCAGGTGTAAGGCATGCAGCCCTTGCGCCGGACCATTGCCCATGTCCCGACGATGGCCATCACGGTCACCTCGCGGCGTTCGATGCGATCGATCCACATTCCTTTTTGCACTCGGACGATTCCGTTCTCATCCTTCAATGCCGGATTGATTTCGCGGCGCTTCACAATTTGGATGGCCTTGCGGGGTTTCATGGCTTCTCCTTTTCCGCTTGTTCTGCAACCCATCGTTGCCACGTGCCGGTTTCGCGGGCCTGCTCTTGGGTTGGCTGTTCGCTGGCGAGTTGGTAGGAAGCCATTTGAATCCATCTCCCGTAACGCTTTCCTGTTTTGGGATCTCGCCCGTCGATATGTGCGGTTCCGGCGTGATTGAGAATTTTGTAAACGTGGATGGTTTCGCCTGGGCGCGGAGTGTCGTCGAGTTGATCGAGGGCATCGATGTTACCAGATTCGTCCACGACAACGCGGAGATATACGGGAACGCGTTGAAGGGTGAGGGTTTTGCCGTCAGCGGGGCCTTGTTTGAATGTGATCATAGCTTCGATTGGAAAAGGGATTGGGAGGCTTCGAGTTCGTCCGCGAGCTCGGTGAGGAACTTCATTTGCACTCCGGGCCATCCTTCCGGATGGTGGTCGATCTCGAAGAGTCGCACGCGATCGACGAGTTGCTTCCAGCGTGGGACTGGTGGCGGCTTTGGTGCGCGGGGCTTTTTGGTGGGCGGCTTGTTCTCGCTTTTGGTTCGCGGCCGGATTGGTGGCTTCTCTTTCCCGGCGTCGATTTCCTCCTGGGTGATCCAGATCATTCCCCATCCTTCGCGTGTTGGCTTCACCTTGGTCAATCGGCGGCCTTGGTTGGCCTCGATGACGGTTCCGGTGGCACGCATGAGCCGGCCTTTGCGGAGGTAGGTGATCATGGCAGTTTGGCGCGGAGGGATTCGAGTTCCTTTGTATGGATGGCTTCAAGGTTTGCATCCTTTGGTTCTGATAGGCCATTCCAGTTGGCGCGACGTTTGGCCTGCACTTCGGCAATTTGGCGAAGGATGGTGTAGAGGTTGTCGTTCATCAGTCGATTTCGTGTCTGCTTTTTGCGGGCAGTTCGGGTTGTTCGTGGACGGGCTCGCCGTCTTCGAATCGGGTCAGCGATGCAATGAAGGTGAGCGGCACCTGTCCGGTTTCGCCGTTGCGGTTCTTGTCGAGGATCAGTTTTGATCGACCGGCGCAGGCCTCTTTCTCGATGGGATCTTCGGCGTAGTAGTCTTCGCGATAGAGCAGACCCACGGCGTCCGCATCTTGCTCGATCGATCCAGACTCGCGGAGGTCGGACATGCGGGGCTTCCCATGGGCTTTGCCGGTTCGGCTTTCGGGGCCGCGGTTGAGTTGCGCGAGAAGGATGATCGGAACCTGCAATTCTTTAGCCAGTCCTTTGACGCCGGCGGAGATTTCGGAAATCTCGCGTTCGCGGGAGTTCTGCGCCTGCTTCGATGTCGAGCGCATGAGTTGCAAGTAATCGATGGCCAAGAGTGACAGCGGCTTTTCGCGGTGGCGGCGGCGGGCCTTGGCTCGAAGCTCGTTGATCGTGATGGCAGGTTGATCATCGATGATGATTCCGGCTTGGATCATTTCCATTGCCGCCCGCTGGATCCGCTGCAGGTCCGCCTTGATGGGTGTGTATCCGCGAGACAGTTGAGGGACGGCAAATTTTGAACGGGAGTAGAGCAGGCGGCGGAGGATTTCGCGGCGTGACATTTCCAGCGAAAACACCATGGATCGGCCACCTTGATTGCATGAGATGTGTTCGACGATGTTCATCATCAGCGCGGTTTTTCCCATCGATGGGCGGGCGGCGATCACGAACATTTCACCGGGTTTGAGACGGGCTCCCAGATTGTAGAGGCCGTTGAATCCGGTGCTGAGTCCGGCTTCGTTTGATCGTCCTTCGATCATGTTTTGCAGATCGCTCAGAAGCTCGTTGAGAATGTCCTTGTTGCTTTCTTCGCGGGCGGCGGTGCCAGCCGATCGGATCGCCATGAACTTTGATTCGACGGAATCGAGAAGCTCCGCCACCTCGTCGGGTGCGTCGTAGGCCTGGGCGATGGCTTCGTTCGAGTTCTGGATGATCGAGCGAAGGATGAACTTGTCCTTCACGTGTTGGAGGTGAAAACGGAAATGCCCATCGGAGCATGCGTAGGTGTAAAGGTCGGTTAGGGCGGCTGGCCCGCCAACACGATCCAGCAATCCCTTGTCGAGAAGCTTTTGCACGAGCGAGATGAGTTCAATTTCCTCGCCACGTTCGAAAAGACCGAGAAGAAATTCGAACAGCGTTGCATGCGCTGGCAGGTAGAAATGGGCCGGGGTGAGCGCTTCTTCGATGGCAAGACCGATGAACTCTTGGGGTTCCTTGAGCATCGATGAGAGAACGCTTTTCTCGGGACCGAGAGCGTAGGGGAGGGGACGCGTAACGTCGTCTTCCTGGGTGAATTCGTGAAGGGCTGCGGTCATGGTTATGCTTGGGGAATGGGTGTCACGGGTGAGACGTTTGCCGCTGGCCTGCGCTTCTTCGCCCATCGTTCGGCGTAGGGCAGCATCGAGGTGGGTCCGGCGTTGATCAGCGCGAGGCGATTGTCGGGATGGAAGAAATCTCGCGGGTCGTCTTTGCGCCAAGAGTCGGGAATCACGGCGTACATGTAGCATGACAGCAGAGTCCATTCCTAG
>JACCDR010925527.1_pt1 | contig 41523 bp, 57 predicted proteins | sample 7446431 | NCBI WGS metagenome assembly JACCDR01 (sample SAMN15323443, study PRJNA562643) | freshwater metagenome | isolation source: river surface water | place: USA:Blue River Watershed | collected 2017-08-17
ACAGTCAACACCGCTTAATTAAGGCTGAACCGCTATTTTATGGCACAATTGATGCTTCGCCGGTCTATCCGCGTATTGTAGTTCAGAGCGCTTTAGCGCATAATGCCGCCGCCGTTATTTTGGCTCAAAATAACACCTTCCGTTTCAAGTCATTTCAATCCCATCGAAATAACCACCAAAACCAGCCTGAAAGCCACGTAAAACATAGACTTTTCCTGATTTTGCATTTAGATTAATTTCAATCAATTTCATTTTAAGTCACTCAGATTGTGTACATAATGGAGTACATAATTTTGCTGTGTTATGGGTTTTCCAATGCCACTTTCAGACACATGGTTAAAAGCAAATCACAACAAGTTACGCGAGTCTGTTCTTGAAAAGACGGACCGTGACGGTTTATCCGCTCGAGTTTCTGCCAAGGGCAAAATAAAGTTTCAGCTACGGTTTCGATTCGACGGAAAAGCGCAGCGTTGCGATATAGGTTCGTACCCGCTCATGTCGTTAGCCGAAGCCAGGAAGGAATGCCTGCGTTACAAGAGCGAGTTGGAAAAGGGGAAAGATCCCAGAATTTTACGAGCTTCAGAGATCGCGCAGGTGAGCGCAAATTCATTTGAATCGCTGTTCTTGGAGTGGCACAAGTCAAAAGAGCAATCGAGGACGTACAAACAAGTGTTGGACTCGTTTAAGCTTCATGTTTTTCCCGTCCTTGGAAAGTACCCAGCAGCTGATCTCAGTATGCACATCTGGTTAAAATTCTTGGAAGGCCAAAAAGCAGCGCGGCCTTACATCGCTTTACGAATTTTATCGTTTACTAAACTTTTTTATCGCTGGGCGTCAAAGCGTCAGCTTGTGCCTTCCAATCCGGTTGCGGACATATTTTCGGTTGAAGATTTGCAGATCGAAAAATCGGTTACATCTCGAGTGTTGAGAGATGATGAGATCGCATTGCTGTTCGAAGCACTCGAACTATCAGAAAAAACATTCAAGATTAAGAATATGGTTGAGTTGTGTTTGTTTTTTGGATGTCGCGTTAGCGAGCTCCGCCTTGCTGAGAAAAGTCATTTCGACTTTAAATCTGGGATATGGACGATCCCCCCAGAAAACCATAAAAACGGTAAAAAAACCAAAAGAGCACTTTTCCGGCCAATTATTCCTGAAATTGAGGATACGCTTAAAAACATAATGGCAGTCACGGATGGTAAATATTTGTTCCCACATCGACATGAAGATCGGCCGGTGTCTGCCAGCGCACATGTAAAACTGCCAATCAACCTTATGGCCACCTTAAAGCGTTGTCGAGGTAAGGATATGTCCCCATGGTCATTACATGACCTGCGCAGAACGGCAAGGACGAATTGGTCACGCTTTACCACCTCCGATGTTGCCGAAATCATGCTTGGACACGCTCTTCCAGGCATTCAGGGTGTTTATGATCAACACTTATATTTGGAGCAACAAGCGGAGGCATACAAAGCTTGGTTTAAAAAGCTAAAAGAGATAAGGGATGCTATTTGATTTTATTGGAATTGCAACCACTGACTATTCAGCAGCTATCCTATTTTCGACTGTCGATGCAACTCACGATAACAGGATGATATGTATTGCATTGAAAGGGATATTAATTAGATGAGAGCTCGCAGTTTTGAGCTCTCAGTGCAGAAGCGTATAGTTAAATTACTGAAATTATTGCATTACCGTTATGGTTTTCAATTGCTTTAGTTATGTTTTTTGATGACATTACATGAATGAAACAGTGATGAATAGACAATACATAATCCTGTAAATATTTGTCACTTTCGAGATCTGTAATAACAAGTCCAAGTTTCTTCAGTTCGTCTCGTGGAATATGTCGAGAGTGTGTTTTCTGATTGGCATGGTCTGCGATTACATCAGTTACGTTAATAGCTAGTTCTTTTGCATTATTTTGTTGAAGGAACATTCCTGTTTCTAACCATTTAGTTACCATGTCTTTTGACCATGACATTGCATGTACGCAGGAAGTTAGCAAAGTTGGGTGATACTTCTCGATGATTGGACGCCAAACGTGGGCGTAATTAGGATCTTTTAAAATTTGACTTGCGGCAAAATTAAATTCTTCAAGAATGCTTTGCGCAGCTAACCCTCCAAACTGTGGGTCTATTGGCCCAAGATTTGAATGGTTTCCCATAACAATTTCCTTACATGCGCAAGCAATCATGGTGCCAGCTGACATTGCTATTTGAGGGATAATAGCCCTTAAGTCACCTTTAAAAACATCCCTTAAGTAATCAACTATCGATTCGGTTGCAGCGATATCTCCCCCTGGGGTGTGCAGGATTAGGTCAAGCCCCTTGCTTGTATCGATGCCACTAATCGCATTCATAAACCCATTTTTGTCCGAATCATTAATAGATGTGTTTGCAACACCGGGGCAAGATAGGAACCCAGAATAATAGCAGATCACATTTCTGCCAGTATGATTGTGGAGCATCTGTAAGTATCTGTGCCGAACAGCATCAGCTGCAGGTTCTGGATTTATTGCCGCTTCGGTGGCTATTTCTTGACTGATCTTATTGTAATTTGGCATTTTAGGAACATCCTGTCAAAAAAAAACCCCCTGAAATGGGGGTTTCCAAGAATAAAAAAAACTAAACAATAGCTTGTTTCTGTGTAGCTGCTGCTGTCGTTGTGACTAAACGCTCATGAACATGTTTTACTAAAGAAAACACTGCAAAATGTGACGCTTCCATGCTTTGGCGACTGCCGTCTGGTACGACAGCATGTTGATTTGGCGAAAAGCCAAGTTCATTGTATGCTTTTTCGTAGTCCATAAGATTCCCCTGCTGTTGTGACAAAAAACGCCCAAAAAGAGGGCGAAATTTTGAGCGCTAAAACTGACGCGCATTATATGGCTTGCTGTATCTTTGACAAGCTAATTTTTGATTTCATATATGTAATACGATTAATAGGTATTGAAATCAAGAGCATTAAAAGAAAAAAATAATTTATCCACAGAGTGGAAATCTGCACTTAGCCTAATTGCAACTTCCTGTGTATAAGTTTGTTCTTTTGCACAGGACATGCTAGTTGATTCCAATGGCCCTATATGGTGTGACGGTATCCGATTTGATGCTGTAGGCGAATGATTTCCTTGCGCGTCCTTGTGACAACTGTCAGTAATTAGCATTTGATTTTGCGCTGCCTGCATCGCTTTAACTGAAGCATTGACTTGACGGGTTAGCATTTTTGTCGCGGCAGTCCAGCATCTGTAGATCGTTAGCGATAATCTCGGTGGTGTAGTGTTCTACACCCTGTTGATCCTGCCTCTTGCGCGTGTGCAGACGCCCCTCAATATTAACTTTGTTGCCTTTGCGTAGGTATTGACTGGCAATCTCTGACAAGCGCTGGTAGATGACCACGCGGTGCTACTAGGTTTGCTCTTTTTTTCTCGTTGGTTTGTTTGTCGGTCCAGCTTTCTGACGTTATCACAGTTTTGTTTGCAGCGGCTCCACCTCGCGGCATATACAGCGCCTCATTTCGGCGCCCAAGTTGCCAATCAGAATGACCTTATTAATTACACTGACCATTAATGTTGTTCGGCAATCCTCCCACTTTAACCGTAATTAAGCCGCCGTCAACAATTCCGCAGTCGCGGGATTTTTATTAAATTTGTTTGACACGCTGACAATTATGCTTGAACCGTAAATTGATTTCCCTAGCATTTTTGCATACCTAATTTGTATAGCTGCGGCTATCTAACCCACTCCTAAACTTGGTTCGCATAGGATATTCTTACGTATGAATTTTTGACGCGAGCCCAATTCTGAATGCGAACAATGAGAAAAAGTGAAGGTAAAATCTTTTACAAATTCAAGTCCCTTGATAACTTCGAATTTTTGCTTGATTTAATAGTTAGAGACAGACTTTACGCTGCCAAATTATGTGAATTAAACGATCCAATGGAAGGGATTATTAAAGCCGATCCAAAAGTTCCTCGTGATTTGCATTCTCAATGGGAGGCTCAGCTTGAAGAAGTACGGATCGCTAGCTTTACAGCAGAGAAAGATAGCGATCTCATGTGGGCTCATTATGCCGATGGTGGACGCGGGTGCAAGATAGGATTTGAATTGCATCCAAGTGTGAGAGCTGAGCCCGTAATGTATAAAAGCGCGCCAAAATGGGATGGAACCCCTGTAGATAGGGATAAACTATGCATGCTGCTGCGCTACAAGCTTAACCCATGGCGTTACGAACGAGAGTATCGTGTAGTGGTAACTGGCAACCGGTTTGTTCCAGTAAAAGTGCGGTCGATTGAATTTGGCCCACAGATTGAAAGTGATAGAAAAAGCCTTCTTGAACACACTCTGTTTCAGCTTCGGCCAGATATCAAAATTACCACAAAGACTATCTCAGGGAAAGTTAATCCCATTCGGGCAATAGCAGGCGCTACTCAGTTTTTCAGAATCCGTCCGCAGTCATTTGATGGTTGTCACGATTGTGCTGACCGGGCAGATCGAATTAGCTATATGTCATTTTTCAGGCAAGTGGATTGTGCTCAGCGGCACTTTGACCAGCTTGATGAAGACCAACAGCGAATTTTTTTGGAACAGCCACCAATGGACAAATAGCCAAGTAAACATACCTGGCTCAGTCATTTTAAGTACTAATTTAAGATTTAAATTTACACTTTTATGATATGCGTAAGCTCTAGAAAGGAATGTCGTCAAAATCCACTGGTGGTGGAATTGGGGCTCCGTTGACGTTAAAGGTATCAGGCATGCGCTGGCCTTGTGTGTTGTTGTGGTAACCGCCATGCATAGCCAGATTGTTCTGCGCTGAGTTTGGGAAAGGCCGTCTACCTTTTGGATCCTGTTGCTGTGCACGGTTGTTGTCGTTGCCAATTGACGCAGCTGGTTGTTGATTACCTTCTGGCTTGCCATCCAGCATCTGCAGCTCACCTGCAATAATCTCCGTGGTGTAGCGTTCTACACCCTGCAGATCTTGCCACTTGCGTGTGCGCAGCCGGCCTTCAATATACACCTTGCTGCCTTTGCGCAGGTATTCACCGGCAATCTCAGCCAAGCGCTGATAGATGACCACTCGGTGCCACTCGGTTTGTTCCTTTTTCTCATTGGTCTGTTTGTCGGTCCAGCTTTCTGACGTTGCAATCGTCAGATTCGCTACAGCGCCACCGGTAGGCATGTAACGGATTTCAGGATCCGCCCCCAAGTTGCCAATCAAAATTACTTTGTTAATTCCACGAGCCATTACTCTTGTTCCTTTTTTGTTTTTGCTTTAAACCCGAAATCTTCTCTTTTGCATTTCAAAAGCACGAGCCTAGCGGCCAACAGACCTTTAATTCGCACTTGCCGCTCTTCGCCGTTGTATCGAACAATGACAGGTTCCCCAGCCCCCATCGCGTAGATGCTGTAGATTACAAAGCAAAGCACGCCACCAATAAACCGGCCTATATAGCTACCCAGCACCCATAAAGTTGGCATGGCCAGCGCTAGAATTATTAGGTAATCGATGGCTTCTATTTCAACCATTATTCATCTCCTGTTGCTGGTGACTGTGCTTGGTCTATAGGCTGATAACCATTCATAGCGGCTTTTGATCTAAGCGTATGCATAAGGCTTTCATTATCCAGTTCCAACTTATAAACCAGCGTAATCAAATCAATGTTTTGGCGCTGTAGAAATTCAATTTCAGCCTTGATTCTTTGTGCATCACAAAGCTTTATTGTCACTTTAGGATCGCCTGTTTGCATGCCGCCTTTTGGCATATCTTCGATGGCGCGATTTAATCTGGATAATCCAATCATGCTGCCACTCTTTTTCGGATGTTTACTCGAGATTTCAAACCTGCAATAACCTGGGTAAGATTTTGCACGGCAATTTCAGCCTCATGTTCTGCATCCATCAGTTTGACTAAATTGCCACTTCCCATAATCGCTATGAGCTTTTTCTCCTGCGCAACAAGTTCTTCAAGCTTCGCAAGTTTTTCCTTTGCCATTTCACGCATGCCGTCTTTTATTACTTCAGCTGCTTCTGCCCGCACGGACATTAACTTAGTTGGTGCGCTCAAATTCTCTTCGCACATAGCTTTTGCTTTTGCCGCTTTTTTGGTTAAAACCACCATCTCTTTTTCTAGGATGCTTAAAACCAGCTCGTCTCCATAAAGTTGCTTTTTCATGCTGCCTCCAATTCTCTGGAATTTCCGGATAGTTGCCCTGGTTCAAAAACAGCAATCAGCTCTTTGGCTTTGCCGCGGTTCTCGCCGTTTTGGCTGATGTTGCGTTGTACTTCGAACGCACTAATTTCTGCAGACTGGTAAAGCGAACGGGTGAATGGCGTGTCGTGGTTTGAAATAACCACTGGCACAGTGCTGACCATGGCCAGTTCTGCCAGTTTTTTCTGGTCAGCTGCAGAAAATCCCTCAGCTGAATAGCTGGTAAAATTTGCTGTGGCTGACAGAGGGACATATGGCGGATCGCAGTAAATCACTGAATCCGCTGTCGCAAATTCAAAAGCCGACACGAAAGAGCAGCAACGCAGCTCAACGCGAGACAACTTATTTGCAAATGCTCTGATTTCGGCCTCTGGCAAGTACGGCGCTTTGTAAGATCCAAACGACACGTTAAAAAGGCCGCTTTTGTTGTATCTACACAGGCCGTTAAAGCCATGGCGATTAAGATAAACAAAAAGCAGCGCTTTTCTGTAAATGTCAGACGTTGTGTTGAACTCATCACGCCAGCGCAAATACTGCTCTGGTGTGTTTTGCTCTGCTGTAAAAAGGTGCGTTTTCAAATCGTTGATAAACGTAGTGGCGCCAACATAATCCAGCATCCGGTACAGTGATATTAAGTCCGGATTTACATCTGACAGGATGTAATGCTCATAGTCAGTGTTCAAAAACACTGAGCCACCACCGACGAACGGTTCAACTAATATGCGCGCCTTTGGTAAAACAGAGCTGATTTTGTGGGCAATTTTGGCCTTGCCGCCTGCCCATTTTAAGAATGAGCGCTGGATCATGCTGCTACCTTTAATGCTTCAATAATTCGTTGAGCGGCAAGCGGTGGAACAGCGTTGCCAGCCATGTGAACAGTAAGCTTGTGGCTTGCTGGTCGTTTTACGTCGCTAGGGAATGACATTGCCAACAGGTTTTCATCAGCGGTAAGCATTCGCATGCGATTACCGTCAACAACAGCCCAGCGGTCACGTGTTGTGATGGTTCCGATCGGACGGTTCAGCGAACGGCCAATTTTGGTGTTACCGTAGTAGCTCATTACAAAGCGGTCACCATGGATGGCTCGGCCATTGGCTACACGTTCCAGAGTGGCTTGAGCTCGACCAGGTTTATCAATGGGCGACCAGCGGCCAGAGTTAAAATCGATAAAACTCGTTGCATGCACGTGTTCGAACTTCGGCAGGTTAAGAAGCAGCGGTGCTTTGCTGCGAGTTGCAACGATGAACAAGCGTTCACGATTCTGAGGAACCCCAAGGTCGGCGCAATCAATTACATGAGGTGCCAGCTGATAGCCCAAAGCGTTCATGGCTGCAGCCCACGCTGGGTACAAAGCCCAGTCAGTGAACTCCGGTACGTTTTCAATAATCGCAGCTTCTGGCTTATGCACTTCTGCAGCAGATACAACTGCCCACGCGGTCGAGCGACTAGCATCATGCTGCGGATTGCCTGACGCTTTTCCGCGAGCTTTGCTGTGACCTTGGCAGCACGGGCTTGCTAACAAAAGGTCGTGGCTTGGAACTTGGGTCCAGTCAGCTTGATGCAAGTCTTGGCAAACGTGCGTTGTATGAGGGTGATTCGCAGCATGCCACTCAACAGCGGATGGCCAGTGATTTGCCGCCCAAAGTACATTGACGCCAGCTTGCTTTGCGCCAGTTGACCAGCCACCAAGGCCTGCAAATAAGTCGATTGCGTTCATGCTGCGACCTCACATACATTCAACATAAGTAGAAACACACTCAACAATCAGCTCAGCGGCAGCGATTTGGCCTGCAGTTCCTGACTTCATGTTGCCGTTTTCATCGACTAAGTTGCCGCGCCACATATCAGCAGATTTATTCCAATCCAAATTTTGAAGGGCATTGGCGTAAAAAAAGGTAGGATATTTGCAGCCGTGCTTAGCTTTTAAAAGCGCATGAACTCGACCCAGCGTCATCAGGCCTGCAGCCGTGAATGCAATGTTGTCGTTCACTTTTTGGCGCAGCTCATCAAATGACTCACCATTTTCTCTGCGTTCCTGGTAGTCCCAATAAACGGCAGGTGTTACCAGGTTCCACCAATTGCTGACATCCTTAACTGACTCAGCATCCGGCATTTGTTTAGGGCCAATTCCCAGCAGCAGACGACTGGCCTGCACGGCGTGACGGAATGAAAACAGCATGCCGGTATCCGCTTTTGCGATATTGTTTTCGTGGTCGATGCGACCTTTCCAAGCATTAACCTTCTCGATTTGCTCAGCGATGACAGCAACAGCATCATTGCGGCGGTCATAGACCATGTTCAGGCTGGCGCTGACGGCTTTAGCGTTGCTGTTGATGTCACTGAAAGCTTGTTGCCGATCTTCCAGCGTCATATTCACAAACAACTGAATTGTGACTTGCTGACCTTTCAGTGTTGGCGTGCGTTCTTTAAGAGCCGCCATGATGCCTGTTGCCCGGTGCTGGCCATCAAACAGCTTGATGATGGCATCCATTGAAAGGCTAAGTTCACCAACTGACGCCGATGTGGCTGCAGGATTAAAAATCAGTGTTTCATCTTCAACCACGCCAGTCAGTGCTGGTAGTACAAAGCTTTCTAGATTATCCAAGATGTATTTGCTGATGGCTTTAGCGCGTTTGGGGTCTACGGCACGCTGGCTGCGGTCCAGAACGTTGCCAGTATCAATGGCCAGCAGTCGAGCAAGCATGCCAAATGGAATGCATGCAGTGAAAAATGTACGACCACCTTGGACGCCGCGAGCGGCCGGAAAGTTAAAGCGCATATCATCCATCACACCACCTCCAACAAAACAATCTGTGTATCTGCAAAAACGCTTTCCAAATAGAAATCGTCGTTCTCTTCATATTCGACATAGAACAGAGCGCCGTCTGGCTCGTCGATGACGCAGCTTTTAGGGGCAACGATGACGCCAAAACGCAACTGCAATTGGCCATCACCGCGAACATTGGTCACAACTACACAGTGCATGCCTATCAGCCCGGAGTGGCCAACTTGGTTCACGGCTTCAATGCCGGTAATGGTTTTGCCGGTGATCATGCTGTCACCTCGCAAGGTGCAGTCATGGCCGACAACGCTTGATAGATTTGGCTGACGTATTTAGCCTGATGGATCGCATCATCCAATGCATTGTGTGCAACACCGGCGATTTGCGAATGCTTAGGGTCGATGTTCAGGAGTGAACGGCCAAGGTCTACAATGGTGCGAACACAACGCTCGTTGGAGTAGCGCCAAGGCAGTTTGATATCAACTGCAGCAAATGCTGTGGAGAGGATTGCACAGTCAAAGCTTGGTCCATTGCCCCAGGCAAATGGCTTGTGTTCTTCGCTGTGGGTCTCAATCCACGCAGCGAACTGGTGCAGTACAATGGCCACAGTCTGCGCATTAGGGCAGCTGAGAGCGGCACGAGCTTCCTCACTCTGCTTTTCCCACCAAGCGACAGTGTTGTCGTCAACATCCATCAATTTATCTTCACAGCTTTTGCGTGTGATTGTCCGGTAGAACGATTCTCCAATCTCACCTGTTGCCAGATTAAAGAACACGGCGCCAATGCTAACTAATGCTGCGTTCTTGGCTGTTGATAGGGTTTCAATGTCGATCATGATGTGGTTCATGCTGCCACCTCATCAATCTGTTCACCTTCCGCAATGGAGACCAAAGCTTTTACTGAGTACATAGGGGGGTGCAGTTTTGGCACCTCCTTTACGAGCCCTTCCTTTTTCCACCGCCAAAACGTGGTTTGGCTGATACCAAGCATTTGCGCTGCTTTTTTGCCGTTAACTAGCAATGGTTGCTGTTGCATTTGCATCTCCTTATGCCGCAATGGATTGAATGGCGCCGCGATGGCTAAACGAATCACGAATAAGCGCATCGATTCGCTTTGCGTAAAACGATGCTTCTGTTCTGGTGTAAATCTTCCGATTTACCTGGTTCACGCCGGCTGGAAGTAGCCAGCACCGATTTTTGGCGCAAAACGGCACTACCGCGACACCACAAACGGCGTCTTTGGGGTGAGATACTGGCTGCGCATGCTTATTGAAATTTTTTGTTTTCATGGTCTTACACTCTCGCGAAAACATTGAAACGGACGGCTTTTCTGATGACGGCCATGAGCCTAGGCACCAAGCGTTGTTTAGGTTTAGAAACGTGGACGTAGTCAGAGTGAATTCGATAATTTCGTTTTGAAGAGATGGAGCTATCCAAAATTATCTTTTTGATAACAGATATGGCTGCAAACGCATTTGCAGGAGTAAATGAATTTAAATGAAATGTTCTCAATTCTTCATTTGCGACACCTACGACCACCACGCACTTCCCTGCTAACCAAGGGCTAGATGTGATCGTGACAGACGAACCTTGTGATTTCATAAAATCAGCAAAGCTTTCAAGTGCCTTATGTGCATCAATGACTGCTGGGGTGCCTGAGTTTCTTGTGTAAGCCATTATTAACTCCGATTATCAGTTGCTCTCGGAGTTTAATATAGTTAACAGCGTCTACTATAGTCAACTTATTTTATGGTTTTTTGAGACTTTTTTATAAGGGCTGTAATCTCTTTAACGATTTCAAGTTCTGGACGAGTATCTATTTCAATTACTTCTTTAATGACACTGGCGGCAAGCTCGGTGGTTGCTGTAAAACCAAGGATGTAATCAGGGGTAACGCCGAGGACGGAGCAAATTGCGATTAATTGATCTGTTCTAAAGTCTGCGCCTTTCCGGATTTTTGTAATAACACCAACGCTATAGCCAGTTATTTCAGCAAGGGAATCCCTTGTGTAACCTGCCATTTGCATTGCTTTTATTACTCTCGCGGCGCGAGCTTTATCCATTAAAATTTCCTCAAAATTAATCGATAACAGTACCGCAACTGAACACATCTCACCGTCACGAAATCGATCCGATTTGGTTCGTTTTCGATCTAAAACGCGAACATTTAAGAAAAGGATAGAAGTAGACAAAAAAATTTGATATAACAAGTATAGCGTGTTCGTCTGCTATTGTAGATCGTCGCGTTAACTAAAGTAAACATTGTCGGAGGGCGTATGCCAGGAAGCGGCGTTGGTGATGATGAAGACCCACCAGTAGGTGGTGGTGAAAATGACAAAGATAAAGAAGACAAAGTAAGCTAACTACAGGGATGCTAAACATGGATGTTTGCTACGCACAGCCAATCTATTTCCAAATTGGACAATTCAACATGGCAGCTTTTGCTGCCGCATTTCTAATCGCACTAATAGCTAGAGATAAACGGACCAGTCTGCTGTCTGTCGTTACATTCTTTTTTTTCTGGTTGAGTGTTAGTTTCCATTGTGAAATCAAAGCTTTGGATGTTGATGGCGTTTGGCGCTATTTTTTTTGGACTAGCATAGATATACTGTATGTATTTACAGTTGTCTGTATGGCAAGACGAGGAATTGTTACGGCATTGCAGCTATTTCTTATTATTTCGCTACATTGTGTTGCTTGGGGAATGCAAGTTTTCCGCTTAGTTGATCTACATCTGCTGGGTAGTAATCACAAAGAATTTTACTCTCTAGTAATCACAATCTATAACGCGGCACTATGGTTTGTTGTCGCAGTCCCATTGGCACCATGGTTTATGGAGAAATTAAGGAGATCTTATTCATGGTAGGAACTGTTGGAATTGTCATTTTGATGATTCTGGTTGCTTTGGTGTTAGCAGCTATTGTTGCCAAGGCTATCTATCCCGCAGCGAAGATTGAATTGCAGAGAATTAGGGCTGGTGGTTTAGCCATTCAGCTTCTTAAACATCAAGAAAAAGCTGAATTGATTTATGATGCTGATGCCCGAATTGCTGAACAGGATAAACTCATTCAGCAAAGGAAGGAGCTTCTGAAGGGCCTTTAAAGGTGCGGTAGCTGATTCGGATTGGTAGTGAATATTTTAGTTTAATCTTTTATCATCAGGTTCTTAGTGTTTCAAAGGACGGAATATGATTGATAAGAGAATGATTGGTTTAAGGATCCGATTGTTAAGAAAACTAAAAAACCTCACGCTGTCCGAATTCGCAAATGCTATTGGAGTTACGTTCCAAAGCGCTCAACAGTGGGAAATGGGTAAAACTTCACCACGTCTTGATAAGTTCAATGAAATCGCAATCGCTTTAGAGACTTCACCCGAATTTTTAATTTTGGGTACCAAAAATCCGGATGATTCTGTCAAATCCGTTCCCAGCGCATGCAAAAAGCAGATAATTGGTATTGCTTTGAATGAGATGCTTGCTAAAGAGCTATTAAAGCTGGGGAGGGAAGATCTAAGTGTTGAGCTTGTTGCCCATCTAATGAGCTTTCACTTTGAGGAAAACGCAGACTCTTCTTTTGAAAGAACGGCTAACGTGTAGGCTAGCCGTTTATATACATTCTTGAAAGCCGACTAACTTCCGCATAGCGATCTGATTCAGCCACTTTATTTACTTTTGCATAGTAAAGATATGAAACAAGTTTTGTTTCAAACTCATAACTTTTAATACCTTCCCTAGCAGCAATGCTTCTTACCGTTGCTAAGCTTTCCATCAACAATTCCTCATTTAAAAGTGGAGCATAGTTTGATGGAGAAGACTGATCCGCATCGAAATTCGGATTCACCATTTGGTGTAAATCTTTCCCTAGCACCTTAGAAATGCTTTCAGCTACATCAAGAGTGAAGTTTTGCAGTTCGCCTTTCTCACTGAGTAATTTGCTCATGTAGGAGCGATGAGCTCCCCTGCCAAATTTGTGACTTCCCTTTGCGAGCTCAGTTGGCTCGATTCCAAGTTTAGACGCCAAAGCAATTACGTTACGTTTAAAGATATTTTTTGCACTAAATGGGTCAAGAGACTGCTTATCCAAGCCCTCAACAGAAAGTGTTGGGTTTGTGGCGTCCATTTCTAGATCGCCATCCTGATGAGGCTGTTCATTTTTTAGTTCTATTTGAGACATAGTCAAATTCTTTTGAAGCCACTTAAAAGTCAATAGTAAACCATAGATAAAAAATAATAAACAGGAAGCGTAATGAACGTTGACATTTCACTGAACAGTTGCAACTATAGTAGACGGTTTTATCTACTTTTGTGGAGCTTGTCGTGAATTCTGTCCTAACCAATTTTATAGTTAAGCAGTTAGAAGTTGCGACAAAGCAACGTCAAATTTCTCTCATTAGTAGAGGTACAGGTCTGTCAATACCTTATCTAATGGCCGTTAGAGATGGAAGAGTAAAAAATCCAGGCGTTTCATCAGTAGAAATTCTGTTGAAGTATTTTCATAACGACTCGGAAAAATTCAACCTGAGTATATCTACTTTAGTATCTATTGAGTGAGTGGTGGTGTTAGTGAGTGATAAATATTTTATGAGTGTAATTTTTTGTAATGACGATGAGCCTGAGCGTGGTGACGAGGGTGATCTGACCAAAAAAATGAACGGCGGCTGGTAATGGATATAGCTGATAACGCTGAGGCCGTCGAAGAGCTTCAACGAAGCATTGCGCTAAAACACCGGAAAATCACCCCTGTGAAGCAGGGAGTCTGCAATTTTTGCGATGCGATTGTGATGGTGGGGAGTTTTTGTGACTCGGATTGTCGCGATGACTACGAGCAAATGCAAAGGTTTAAAGCCAGAAAATAAAAATTGCCCCGCGGTGCTTGCGACACCCGAGGCCCGATCATTTTGAGAGCAAATGATGAACGAAAGAATAATTGATTTAAATGCCTTCCGCAACACCCACGTTGCGGATATTGAATCCGGTTACAGCCGGATTTCTAACGCCTACCTAGAGCACATCGCGCAGTTGGATGTGTCATCGGGTGCTCTACGGATGATTTTGTTGATTATCCGAAAAACCTTTGGTTTTCAAAAATCGAGAGACCTGATTGCGAATACTGTATTTGAAAAAGAGTGCTGCCTTAGCGCATCCACAGTCAAAGATAGCATCAATACGTTACTTGAGCGCAATGTCATTACAGTGCAAAAAAGCGGCAGGTTTAAGCTGATCGGGTTAAACAAAAACGTATCTGAATGGGTCTTGAGTCAGAAAAAAAAGGGGGCGGAGAGCATTAGCGGAACAGCCGAAAAATCGGCCATTGAATTTGAAAAGGCCGGAAATCCGGCTATTGAACAGCCGGAAAATCGGCTATTGAACAGCCGAAAATCCGGCTACACAAAAGAAAAGAAAGATAAAAAGAAAGATCTTTTAAATACGTCAAGTTTTGACGGTGCATCCGCCGATGTCATTGCTGTTTTTGAGCATTGGAAACGCGTAATGCAAAAACCTGCCGCAAAACTCACGGCAGAGCGTTTATCAAAAATTCAGGCGCGTCTCGCTCAGCATCCCGTCGAGAAACTCATCATGGCCATCGATGGCTGCGCCAGTTCAGATTTCCACATGGCGCGGACTCCGAACAACCAAACACTCTACAACGATATTGAATTAATTTTCAGAAACGAAACGAAATTCGAACGGTTCGTAGAGCTGGCCATTGAATCTATGCGGATTAATACGGCATGCAGCTGGTCCGAAAATCTGCATTCTGGCTCTGGATTGTTCTGAGGTGAATATCGTGAAATCGTCAAATCAAGTTTTAGCAAACGTTTTTCAGCAAATGCATACCGGCAATAGCGCCGCAATTGCCCAGGCAGCAACTCCCTCGGCATCGATTAGTGCGCAACATGTTCAGCTCATCGATGACCTGTTCGGGAAATTACTGGTGCTTTTTCCAGTCAATGCCCCATCAGCTGGGCTTCTGAGTAACTACAAGCCGGAGTGGTTAAAAACGTTGGCGGCCAATGGCGTTGCATCAGCCGAGGCTATTCAGCGTGGGCTCATGAAGGCGCGGCTTGATACCGAGCGAAAGTTTTGGCCATCACCCCTGCAGTTCGCCCGTTGGTGTAAGCCTGAGCCAGCAGATTACAACCTGCCAGCGGTGGATGCAGCGTACCGCGAAGCAGTTAAAAATTACCGGTATGGCAGTAGATATACATGGAGCCACCAAATTGTCCTAGCGACAATCCATGCCGTTGGTGTTTCAGCCTTCAAGCACTCTAGTGACAAGGAGTTGTTTTCACAGTTTTCCTATAACTACGAAAAGCTTATCAGGCTGTACATGGAAGGACAGGACATATCCGCAAATATTCCGAAGGCGTTGCCAAAGCCTGGTGAAACATCACGGCGAGCGTCTTTAGATTGCGAGGCTCGCCTTCGCGCACTCAACTTAGTCAGGAGGTTCAGTGGTGCAAACCCAAAAAACACAACGTCAACGTCTGATTGAAATTCTGGACGGTCGCTGGCGAACATTATCCGAGGCGCAGGCGGAATGCCTTAGCCGATTTGGTTCGTACGATAGCGAAACGGCGCTCAGCGCAAGATTTCGCGAATTGCCGCAGGAAATGAGACTGAAGCGGATCCGAAAAGGGACGCGCAGTTATGAATATTCGGTATGTAAATTATGAGAACAATGTACGGTCGCCTGACAAAAAATGGTATCAACTCTTGGTTGCAGCGCTCTGATGCCCGTGACTATCGCGATGCGAGATATCCGCAGCTTCGGTTGCGTGCCCGTAAAAACAGGCAAAGTGCCAGTGTTTTTATGGTTGTACAGCGCAAGGGTAAAACGCATTGGATGAAGCGTGCTGAGTTTCCGTCAGCATGCATTGAAACGGTGATCGCGGCATTACCAATGGCGCTGGCTCGATACGCTGATGAAGCGAAGCCTGGAATGAATACGTTCTCAAATTGCGGGCAGCTTACCGAGTGGTACCTAAAACACATTGATAATTCTACGGTGTCCCCGAGCTGGAAAGCTGGTTCTGCGTCTGTATGCAAGGCTCAGCTTTCGCGACTAAGGCTATTGCCCGTCGCCCTGAGTTTTTCAGACATTGATGCACATTTGGTAAAACCTATGCTGAATGCTGACTTGGCTCCGGCCTATGTCCGTCTAGCCGTGTCTGTGTTGAAAGCCGCATACTCAGCGGCTGCGAAAATGCGCATGATTGAACGAGATTTTTTAAAGGATTTCAGTTGCGAGTTTTCTATCAAAACCTCAGTGGCAAAAAGCTCAAGCTTGGTAGAGGCGGACTTGCCAGAGCTTTTCCGAACTCTTTCTGAACGGCCGATTCCGGCGCGAGTGTTGTTTATCATGCAATTGATGTTCGGCATGCGGATATCGGAAATTCGTCAGGTGCGCTGGGAGCATATTGCCGGCGGGTTTATTTACATACCTGCATGTAACACTAAGAGCCGAACAGAGCATCGCTTGCCGCTTACCGCTACTGCTTTAGCGATTATTGACGGGTATCGGGCATGGCAATTAAAAACTAAAGGGAAGCGCGCATTTTTGTTTTGCTCGGGACGAGGCTGTATTTCAGAGCGAACGGCTCAGTATTGGTCTGCAGATATTCGGTTCAAACCATTCACATCACATGATCTTCGTAAACTAGCGCGGACTGTTTTAGCCGACCTTGGCACCGATACCATGGTTGGCGAACGGATCCTGAATCATGCATTGCCGGTATTGCTCAGAACCTATGTTCACACACAGTTGAATGCAGGCATGGTAAATGCCCTGGAGCAATACCACCAAGCCTTGCTTGGAAAAGGTTTGTGCAATGCTATCACTGAGATAATCCAGAGATCCGCGCTAAACAACGGATCCTCGCACATCAAATCTGGTGCGGGTTGGCTGTGAGTTTGTGCATTAGTTATAGAAGAGTATGCAATAGGCGATTTTTGGGGGTGTTTATGGCCGGCGGCAAAATTGTTAGAGGGTGTGAAGTCCTTAGAACTGGTCGAAAAATGCGCGGCTTTTCGCAGTCAGAAGTCGCCGCATACTACGGTGTTTGTTTGAAAACGTATCGCAGATGGGAGCGGGGGGAGCGTTCTGTTAGTTATGATGCGCTTAATGCAATTTGCGGGGGCGTTTTTAAGTTAGAACTGTCTTTTATCGAAAGGGCTATACGGGAGAGTTTTGATGTTGCAGCGTAATATTCAGCAGGTCCGTGCCGATTTATCTGTTTGGGGTCAGTTTTGGCATGGCCGTGAGCAAGTGAAGGGATATGGCAGCAGATCGTCCTGCGATAAATTATCTGAGATCCGGGGCCCTTCAGCTTCGAATGCAGGTGCAGACAGCATAAGTGTTCCTGCATTAGTTTTAATTTACGACGCGTTAATTGAAAATCTTAGGCCTGAGTGCAAAAGAGCATTGCGTGCTTACTATGTTTGCAGTAAAAAAGGTGTTGGTAAAACCGTTAAAAGCAAAGGCGATATTCAGCGAAACAACTGGGCTCTTGTTGGTTTCAGCGACAAAAAAGAGTACGAGTTTTGGCTTCGCCGTGCTGAAATGGATTTGCTCTAATTTTGTATGACAACTTTGAATGGATGCAAATATGGATCAAAAACAAAAGGTTGCCCTAGCTGGGATAGGTTTGTTCTTTATTGGTATGTTTATGCCAATGGTGCAGGTATTGGTTTTGCAAGTCACCTTGATGCAAGGTGATGGTAAGTACCTGGTTCTGCCGTTAATTTTAACCGCTTTGTGTGTAATAAAGCGGCATTTCAAAACCCATCTACTCATATCTGTTTGCCTATGTATGTATATGATCAGCGTTATGTTGGGTGTCAAAGACAGTATGTCTGCATTGGTACCGAAGGCGTCAGAGGGATTGGCAGGCGCTCTGTCCAGTCACCTTGCCAATGCGAGTGTTAGCATGAGCTATGGTATTGCAGTCATCATGATTGGTTTGGCCTTGATGATCGTCCCTATGTTTTTAATTAAAGAGCCAAAGGAAAGGACGTTCTATTAATTAACCAGGCATGACCATTATCAAAATGGGACCGAAAGTGACCTATCAATAAACATAAATTCTTGGCATTATTTCCGCAGGCTGGTTACTCAGCTGCCTGATTGACGACTCTTAGCCCGCATACTCTGCGGGCTTTTTTATTGGTGAATTATGATTGTTTATATTGTTGGTCCCATGACAGGGTATGAAGAGTTCAACAGGCCAGCCTTCCACAATGCAGCTGCGGAGTTGGTGAGCAAGGGCTTTACTGTATTAAACCCTGCGGTCTTGCCTGATGGCTTGACTCAGGCACAGTACATGCAAATCGACACATCGATGTTGTTTGTTGCAGATGCCATCTATTTGTTGAATGGTTGGCAAGAGTCCCAAGGTGCTCAAGCTGAATATAGTTTGGCGGTGAAGCTTGAAAAGCGGATCCTTTTTGAACCTTTTCTTTACGGAAAGCCAGAATGAAATTTTTTGGTTTGATAGCCAAGGATGGCGCAAGCCTTGAGCCGCAAGGGTTTGCTGGTTTTAAATGTGCCTTCGATCTTTGCGCGGGTCCTTCCCGGCGCTTTGCGTGAGGGGGCGTAGAAGCGCAATCTCTCACTATTTATGACAATTTTTCGGGGTTGGTTGTTGTTTCGTGATCCTTCATGGATAAGTCAGCCAGGAAAAATACATGCAGCAAGTGAAATTTACTATTTTCATTATGAAACAGTGTCTTACTGTTGATTTTTCAATTTTGTAGGGTTTGGTATTTATGATGACCGAGCACTATTTCGCCGATTAATTCACCACAACTTCAGATCCTTTAATCATGGAATCCATAACGAAAAAATTGGCGGCGCTTGGGGTGACCGGAGCGCTAGCGTTTGCTGCTGCGGTTTTGATTGTTCCGCACGAGGGCAAAGTTAATGAAACCTACCTCGATCCGGTAGGAATTTTGACAGCATGTTACGGGCATACATCACCAACCTTGCGTCACGGCCAACGTTTTACCGACAGCCAGTGTTTGTCGATGCTCGCAAAAGACCTGGCAGAGCATAATCGACTGTTAATGCATTACACATCGGTACCGCTGAGTCGCGGGGAGCATGCGGCATATCTCAGTTTTGTTTATAACGCTGGGGTTGGGAACTACAAAAAATCAACGCTTCGTAAGTTGCTGCATAGTGGCCAGCGAAGAGCTGCGTGCGAGGAACTGTTGAAGTGGAACCGGCAAAAGTTGCCGGGTTTAGATAAACGTCGAAAAGCGGAGCGCGATGTATGCCTTATGGATCTTTAGTAAAGATGATTTTTTCGGTGTTGATTATTGTTTTGACTATTTCGGTGGCGTATGTCGCGGGAAACAAAGCTTCGCAGGCCGATATCGATGCCTTGTCAGAAACTCTCAAAAGTGAGCAGTTGGTTTCTGCTCGGCTGAAAAGTGCGTTAATCGATGAACAGGCAAATGCCGCTGAGTTACGGGCTCAGCATGATAAGTTCATCGAACTTAGCGCAGAGTTGGAAAGAGCTGCAGCTCGTATTCGAATCGAACACTCGGCAGCAATTGAAATCACGAACAAATTAAAAGAATCACCCGATGAAAACGAAAAAAACTGGGCTGCTGCTCATTTGCCTGTCGCTGTTATCCGCGTGCTCGACCAAGCCGGCCAAGCCCAGTAACACGGTTGTCGTTACAAAGCTGCACTACGTGTTGCCACCTGAAAATCTGATTTCAGCATGTGATCTTGATGTGATGCGTGGCAATTCAAACTTAGATTTGTTGCAACATGCATTGCGGCAAACCAACAATATTCGGCTGTGCAACGCGCAAATTGCACGATACCAAGGATGGCTTTTAGATGCGAAACGGCGGGTTGAAAAAAATGAGCGGTAAAATTTCTGCGCCCGTTTCGCTGTCGGTTTCCGGCTCAACTTTTGTTGGTGGTTGGTTGAGCCTGAATGATATTGCGTTACTGGTTGGTATTCTTGGCACCATAAGTACCGTAGGGATCACGTTTTATTTTAAATGGCGTGAAGATTGTCGCCGCGAAAAGATCCATCAGTTGGAATTGCAGGCCAAAACCTCCGAGGAGGATTAGTATGTTTCGGAGTGCGTTTCGCTCAGCATTTCGGCCGGCCATCATGCCTGTCATCAATAAGCTGGTGCAGTCTTTACGAAATCGATTTTCCTATAGTTTTGATGGTATAGACGACAGGGGGGGGCTAGCATTTAGGGCGATCAACCCTGACGGGGACATTGATATCGAGTGGACACAAGTCGGCATGTCTAACCTAGCCCCGCCGCCAGTTGGCATTATAACGCAAGCCGCATCCGCCACCATCACGTCAAGGGAATTTGTTCTTAGATGGAACGGTAACGACGGAGGTCTGCAATTCTCACTAGGTGGCCTTGGGTTCTCTAATATCATCCCCTGTCAAGACGGGACTTACCGCGCTGTCTTGGTTGGAACAGATTTTACGCTGTACTACAACGGGCAAGTAATACGCACCCGCGTTTTTGAAAGGGGCGCAGCCAGAGAGCCAGGCGCAACAACGGGGATCGGCGCTAGAAATTCAGCAGGCATTTTTACCGAGTACGCCAACGGATCGATCTTTGATGTAAAGATCAACGGCGTGTTGTGGCCCATGGAAGACCGAAACCAACTGATCCAACTACCGCAGCCTAGCGGCTTGGGTGCAGAGCTGATCACAGAGAATAAACATATAGCACCGGCCGTAAAGGGGGCGCAGTGGACTTATTTGGGCAGCGGGCGCTGGCAATTCACTGGCGATGGCACTTCAAACGAGTTAAGGCTGTTACTGTTATCTGAAACGCCCGCCAATGGGTACTTGGAATTTGAGGTCGAAAGCTACAGCGGCACTGGGCAGATGCGCTGTTGTTCAAGCCCCATAGGCTCGGGCGATAGAGTATTTAACTCAGTTGGGGTTAAGCGCTGGTTTTACGTTGGGGGCACAGATCGGTGGTCTTTCGATAGGAACAGCGGCGTAGTTAATTGCATCATTAAAAACATTAGCTTTAAGCCGCTACTAACAACAGGTGCTAGCCTTGTTTCTAATGGCGACTTTGCCGCCGTTGGCCCTTGGGTGGTCGGCGCTAACTCTGAGATCACGAACGGCGAGCTACAGATCAACGTAGCATCATCAACAGTCACACGGCAACCAGTCGCAACAGAAAACGGCAAAGACTATCTGATCACATATACAGTTAAAAACATAACGGCTGGCGCTGTGCGCGTCCTGCTATACGGAAACGGCACGCACTATATCGGATCAGACCGAACAGTCGCAGGCACTTACACAGAGATCGCCAGATTCAACAGGGTTGGCGGCTCATTCACTAACTCGGTCACCATCCAAGCTGGGCACGCCGGCGCGGCCAACGTGGTTGTAGATAACGTCTCTGTTTTAGAGATCACCAGTCTTTGCAACCCATTAACTCTGGTCAATCAAAATTCGGATCGCTGGAGTGAGATTTAGAAATGATTGAAATCTCTCAGTTCCTCGCGAACAAGGAAAGTAAATATGCGGTGGTATTGGCCAGTCGGTGGGCTATTGATCCTGTCGCGCAAACGATTAGCAATGCACCACGACTGTTCAACATCAACGGTGTTGAATACGCAATTTTGTCGCTGCAACCCAATGAGATACCGTTACTACACGCATATACCGCTCAGTTAAACGAGCAAATTGAGTTCGGATTCAAGCAGGGTAGTGGTGCAATCAAATTGCTGTGTCATTCGCAAGCTGTTGAGCTGCTTGCAAAAATAGATTCCACTGACGCCACATAACGAGTAATTATGCAAAAAGTTGAAATTATACTGGCGCGGTCATGGCGTCCGGTATCTTTATTTATTCAAATCATGACGTTATCGCGATGGTCGCATGTCGGTGTGGTTGATCGAGAGCGAGGGGTCGTAGTGGAAGCCGTAGCGTTTAAAGGCTGCGTTGAGACCCCCATCGAATCGTTCACTAAACGCTACTCACATGTAGAGCGCCGGTTTTTGCCGGTGGTAGACCGAACCATCGCGCAGTTGTTGTGGCGTAACTATGTGTTATTGCGTGTGCCGTATGACTGGCGAATGGGATTAAGTTGGTGGTTTAGAACCAAAAAATGGCAGCGCAAGCGTGCGGTTAGTTGTTCTGAGTTTGTTGCGCTAGGTACAGGGTTTTGTGATGAGCCCTACCGTATGACACCGGAGGCACTGCGCCTCATTAGTTTGCCAGGAGATTATAATGAGCAGGCCCCACGTGATTAAAACCATGGATGTCACCACGTCACCCGTTGCGGTTCCATTTGATTTACAGCCGCCTCATATCGCAGCGTTATCGTACCATCGGTTTCATATCACTGGTGCGGATGTCACTGTGACTATTCGGATCGGCGGGCGTGATTTTCCTACCGTTTTAAAGGCAGGCTCACATTTAGCTGAGTTTTCCGGTATTGAAAGTATTACGTTGCAAAGTGCCAGCACATCTTCAGTTGTGTATACCGGCGAGTAAATGAGCAAAATACAACCACAATTGCCCGAGCCTGTCCTTTTAAATAAAAGCGACATGGCAAAGTCGTTGCAAATTTCGACGCAAGCATTTGATAAGTGGGGGGTGGCGCCTACCGAGCGGCGCGGGCGAGAGGCATTGTTCAGCGTCGCTGATGTCGTAGCTAACCGGATCGCGAACGAGCGAAAAAAGCAGTCGTCTGAGCCGTTAGATGGTGACGGGCCAAACCTTGATTTTGAGCGATATCGATTGTTGAAAGCGCAAGCGGACGCGCAAGAGCTAAAAAACGAACGCTCGAAACAGTTGGTGGTGCCCACCGAATTTGCGTCATTCGCGCTGTCGGGAATTGCCGCGCAAATTTCGTCAGTGTTGGATCAGTTGCCATTGACGTTAAAACGAAAATTTCCGGAACTTGAGCAGCACATGATTGATGCTGTCAAAGGTGAAATTATTAAAGCGCAAAATGTTTGCGCAGGGCTATCAGAAAACATAGAGAGCATGCTTGATGATTTTATCGCGGAATCAGATCAAGCAGCTGAAGGCTAGTGTTAAAGCGGGTTTGCAAAGCCTTTATCGGCCACCACTGCTGACAGCTGTAGAGTGGGCGGATAGCCACTTTTACATGTCAACAGAAAGCAGTTATCAAGAGGGCCGGTGGGAGACGCTGCCGTTTCAGGTGGCTATTTTAAACGCCATGGGAAACGACCGGATCAAAACGGTCAACTTCATCAAATCAGCTCGTGTCGGTTACACCAAATTGCTGATGGCCGCGACCGGTTACCTGTGTGAGCACAAAAAACGCAATATTTTATTGTTTCAACCGACCGATTCTGATGCTGAAAATTTCATGAAATCGCATGTTGAGAGTGCGATCCGTGACATTCCGGTGTGGCTCAAATTGGCGCCCTGGCTTGGGCGCAAACATCGAGACAATACGCTATCAAGCAAGCGTTTTAGCAATGGTAAAAAGCTCTACGTAGTGGGTGGTGCGGCTGCCCGCAATTATCGGGAAAAATCCGTTGATACGGTGATGTACGACGAGCTGGCCGCATTTGATCCAGACGTTGAAAAAGAAGGTTCGCCCACCTTTTTGGGTGATAAGCGATTCGAAGGTTCTGTATTTCCAAAATCAATTCGTGGATCTACACCTAAAATTCGTGGCGAGTGTCAGATTGAAAAAGCGGCGCAGGAAAGCAACCACGACTTTTATTTTTATGTGCCTTGTCCACATTGCGGTGAGTTTCAGCGGCTGCAATGGGGTGGCAAAGATGCGCCGTTTGGCATTAAGTGGGATGCGGGTAAGCCTGAAACGGCGTATTACCTGTGCGAGCACAATGCGTGCGTTATAAAGAACCAGTCGCTCATGGATATGCAGCACCGCGGCGAATGGCGGTGTCATAAGTCTGATTATCGCACCAAAAATGGCCTCGACTTCTACGACTCGAATGGTAATCCGTTACGAACACCTGACTCGGTTACGTTTAGCGTTTGGACGGCATATAGTCCGTTTACAACGTGGCGAACCATCGTTGAAGACTTCTACAAAGCAAAAGACGATATCGATAAGCTCAAAACATTTACGAATACCACGCTGGGCGAGGCGTGGGAAATTGAGCGAGGTGAGAAGTTAGATTGGCAGGATGTTGGGCGCCGGCGAGAAAACTACGGCGCTCAACTGCCGGAGTGGGTTGTTTACTTGACGGCCGGCGTCGATACGCAAGATGACCGGTATGAGGGGCGTGTGTGGGGGTGGGGGGCAGGGCAAGAATCGGCATTGATTGACCGATTTATTTTGCATGGCGATCCATCGAGTGAAACCCTAAAAACCAAGGTGCGCGAAAAGCTACAGGCTCACTATCAAAACGCTGCGGGCTTGAAATTGCCGATCGGGATTATTTGTTGGGACTCGGGTGGTCATTACACGGATGATGTGTATGACATGTCGAAAAAAATTGGCGTCATGCGTGTTATCCCCATCAAAGGTGCGAACGTTTACGGTAAGCCAATTGCCAATTTCCCTCGCAAGCGTAATGCCAAAGGCGTTTATCTCACTGAGGTCGGAACAGATAACGCCAAAGAGCTGATTATGGCGCGGCTGAAAATCATGCCTGATCAGTATCAGCGTGTGCCTGGTGCTGTGCACCTCCCAGCCAACATTGATGTTTGTGATGATGATGAGCTGAAGCAGCTCACTGCAGAGCGAAAGGTCCCGAGGCGCGAATCAGGGAAAGTAGTGTATCGATGGGATGCAGGCAAGCGCCGAAATGAGGCGCTGGATTGTTATGTTTATGCACTGGCCGCTATCAATATTGCGATATCTCGATTCGGTATCGACTTAGAAAAACTCTCAAAAACACTCATCGCGACTGGCGAAAGCGATAGCGATGACGTGCCACCGGCTCCAGTTGTTCAGACTGCGAAGCCCAAAAACACATGGATCCAAAATTCAGGAGGTTGGTTGTGACAACACCAAGCGACATGGTTTCGCTTTATATGCAGGCTGAAATGGACCTGCTAGCAGGAAAAACCGTGACGTTAAACGGTAAAACGCTAGCGATGGAAGATTTGGCGGAGATCCGAAAAGGCCGGCATGAGTGGGAGCGTCGAGTACATCAAGAAGCAAGGCGAGGCCCATCACTGGCGAGGTTTTCCTAATGTTTGCACGATTGAAAAAACTGTTTGGCTTTGAAGCGGGAAAACCAACCAGGACACACAAAGCCAATCGAAGTAAAAACTCTGCAAATCATAATGTTTTTGCACATGGGCGATCACTTAGAGAGCAAGCTCGATGGCTCGATGAAAATCATGATATTTCCATCGGTATTTTAAATCGTTTAGAAGAGCGGGTGGTCGGTGCTAACGGCATTATCGTTGAACCGCAACCCAAGGGCATTGATGGTGAGATCCATGATGAATTGGCGCGTGATTTAGCGCGGCGCTGGGCGGCGTGGAGTTTGAAACCTGAGGTGACTGGAAGGTTTAGTAGGCCGGAGATGGAACGTTGTGTGCTGCGAAGTGCATTGCGTGATGGTGACGTGTTCGGTCAGCTGTTACGCGGGCGAATTCCTAAAATGCGCCACCCCAACCCGCAAGGTACGCCATTTAGCATCGAGTGTTTAGAAGCAGACTTTGTGCCGATTGAGCTAACGGAGCCGTCGAGCAAGGTCGTTCAGGGCGTCGAGCTAAATGAGTGGCGACAAGTCCTAGGCTACCGAGTGATGTTAAATCATCCACAAGAAGTCAGCGGCTATACGAGTAAAACAAAGCGGATCGCCGCCGACGACATGCTGCATGTGCCATTTACACGTCGGCTGCATCAGCTGCGCGGCGTCTCTATTTTTCACGGGGTTCTAACCCGACTATCTGACATCAAAGACTACGAGGAATCCGAACGCGTGGCGGCACGGATCGCTGCGGCATTGGCATTTTACATCAAACGTGGCGAGCCATCGATGTACAGCGGTAACGAACAAGCAAATCGTGAAATTCCAATTGCTCCTGGCATGACATTTGATGATTTGGCCCCCGGTGAAGATGTGGGAATGATCGAATCGAACCGGCCGAATGTGCATTTATCAGAGTTTCGCAATGGGCAACTAAAAGCGGTTGCCGCCGGCACGGGTGTTTCGTATTCCAGCATTTCTCGCGATTACAAAGGCTCGTATTCGAGCCAGCGGCAAGAACTGGTAGAGCAGGATGAGTCGAATCGAATCATGCAGCAGTGGTTTACGGCGCGGTGGTCTCGGCCGGTGTATCGCGAGTGGTTGAAAATGGAATTGCTCAATCAGGCGGATCCATTAGTGCTTCCGCCTGATCTGGATGTCACAACGTTGTTTGATGCCGTTTATTACGGGCCATCAATGCCATGGATAGACCCGAGAAAAGAGGCGGATGCGTGGGAGATGATGGTGCAAGCCAATGTGGCCACTGAAGCCGAGTGGGTGCGTGCTCGGGGTCGTAATCCCGAGGAAACGTACCGACAACGCCGTCGTGAAACAAATCGCAACAGAACAGACGGTATGACGACCAAAAACGATCCGGAGAATATGAGTGAAGAAAATCGATTTACTAATGAGTCCGCAGGCAAGCGGCGGACCGACTACGAATAACTGGTACAGCATCAAGGCGGCTGCCGGTGTTGCTGAAATCCAAATTTATCAAGAGATCGGCGGTTGGGGTGTAACCGCGCAGCAGTTTGCACGAGATCTCAAGGCGCTCGGGAAACTCAGTCACATTAACGCTCACATTCATTCGCCTGGCGGTGATGTGTTCGAAGGCATGGCTATTTATAACATTTTAAAGGGCCATCCTGCGCACAAAGTCGCGATCATTGATGGGCTGGCTGCATCGATGGCCAGTGTTATTGCGATGGCGTTTGATGAGGTGTTGATGCCGGAATCATCATACATGATGGTTCATAAGCCTTGGGGAGGTATCGTCGGTGATGCTAACGATATGCGTGATACCGCAGATCTGCTGGATAAAGTCGAGGGCTCACTGATTGGCGCCTATGCCAAGAAAACAGGTTTATCAGACGATGAAATCAGAGCGCTACTGGCGGCTGAAACATGGATGACCGGTGCCGAAGCTGTTGAAAAAGGCTTCGCGGATCGAACCACCGATGCTGTAACACTCAATGCGCAATTAACGTCAACGCGTAACAAGGACTGGAAAAACATGCCACAAATGTTGAACAAACTTTTTAATCCTCAGGCTAACGTGCCTGCAGCTGCATTGCCACCTGCGGTACCAGCACCGAGCGCTCCAGCGCCAGCGATTGATGCCAGTGCCGCACGCTTGGCTGGCATCAATAGTGTATTTGCAAACTTTCAGGGACACAACGAACTGCTGATTGCATGTTTGTCCGATCCTGCATGTACGCCGGAGCACGCAAAAGACAAATTATTGGCAAAACTTGGCCAATCTACAACGCCGGCCATGCCACAAAACCATGGTCATATTACGAATGGTAATTTGGTGGGTGACAGCGTTAAGGCCGCTATTCTGGCACGGACGTCATTAGCACAAGCGGAGCGTGATACCCGGTATAACCATTTCACCCTGTTTGAGTTAGCGCGAGCGTCGCTGGCTGATCGCGGCATTGCCGTGGGTGGCCTAAATCGTATGGCGCTGGCAGGTATGGCGTTTACGCACAGTGGTAGCGATTTTGGCAGCATTTTGTTGGATGTTGCCAACAAGGCGTTGTTGATGGGGTGGGAGCAAGCTGAAGAAACGTTCGATCTTTGGACGCGCAAAGGGACTTTGACCGATTTCAAAACATCAAACCGTGTTGGTCTGAACGAGCTAGGTGCATTGCGTGAAGTGCGGCCTGGTGCAGAATACAAATACATCACTACCGGTGACCGCAGTGAAAAAATTGCGCTGGCCACCTACGGTGAACTGATGTCGATTACGCGGCAAGCGATCATCAATGATGATTTGGATGTATTAAGTCGGATCCCGATGATGATGGGGGCTGCGGCGCGGGGAACCATCGGTGATTTGGTGTATGCCGTGCTGACCAAAAATGCCAAGTTATCCAGCGGTAAGGGCATCTTTCACGCGGATCATAAAAACATCCAAAACGGTTCATTAAGTGTTGAAAGCCTGTCCAGTGCGCGAACGCTGATGAAAAACCAAAAATCAGCGAGTGGGCGAGCGCTGAACATTCGGCCAGAATTTTTGTTGGTACCGAATGAGTTAGAAACTACGGCGACGCAGATTATCGGCTCCGCGTCGGTCAAAGGTGCTGACGCGAACAGTGGTGTGATTAATCCGATTAAAGATTTTGTCAAAGTCATCGCGGAAACGCGTTTATCCGATGATAGCGTTGTGAAAAGCTATCTGACAGCTGGCGCGGGTCGTGACACGATTGAAGTGGCGTATTTAGACGGTATTGATCTGCCATACATCGAGCAGCAAGACGGCTTTAGTAGCGATGGTGTGGTTACCAAAGTTCGTATCGATGCCGGTGTTGCACCAATGGATTATCGCGGTCTGGTTAGCTTAACTGGCGCATAACCCCTAAACATTATCAAAAGGGCTGCAATTGCAGCCCTATTTTTTTGAGGATTCTATGGCTAAAAACTTTATTGCAGACGGTAAAACAGTCGATTTTATTTCCTCGTCAGCGCTGGTGTCAGGTCAGCCGGTGGTTCTTGGTGCAATGGTCTGTATTGCTGCAGATACCGTGGCCAGTGGTCAAGCCACGGTTGCACATACCGAAGGTGTGTGGATGGTGCCAAAGTTGTCGTCGGATAACATTCAACTGGGTGAGAAACTGTATTTGTCTGCGAATGCGCTTACTCGAAATTCTGGTGCTCCAGCGGCTGTGTATGCCGGTGTTGCATTCAGTGCGGCAGCCGCAGGCGTGACATCCGTATGGTTAAAGCTCGATGTTTAATTTGAAAGCTCAACGAATGTTTGAGCGGCTCGGGGAGCGCTGTCAGTTTGTGCCTGGTAGCAATCCTGCGGTAAGTCGCCACGTTTCGATTTATCGTGCATCGGTACCGAACGATGAATTTATTTCTGAAGCTATTCGCGTCGCGGAGTTTTTAAAATCCGAGGGCGATGTTCAGGAAGGTGATGTTTTCGAAATTCGTGGAATGTGGTTCAGCATTCGCCAGCTGCATTCTGAGGACTCAGTAACGAGCGCGTGGATTTACTCGTGATTAATCTTACTGGATTACCCGCTGTCACAAAGGAGCTGCAGCGTATTGCTGCGGCTCAGCGCCCAGCCATTCTAACGGCTATTCGAAAAACAGTGAGAGATGGTCGTGATTTGGCGGCGAATGCAGTTTACAAGCGCTATGCATTTGGCAGTCGCTCGTATGTTGATCAGCACCTAACGTTTAGCGTTCAAGAGTCCAGCCTTGAGGGGCGGATCACGGGGCGTTATCGGCCGTCAACATTAACGCGCTTCGAGATGAATCAGCTTGTGAAGCAAACAAAGCGTGGGCGTTCATCGCCAGCGGGTTACAAAATCAGTGTCCTTCGCGGTAAATCCACCGTTTTTCGTGGCGCGTTTTTGTTTAAAGGCCGCAATGGCAATCAGTTGGTGGGGATCCGGTTTAAAGGTGAGCGGTGGCGGAAAATTCCTAAATCGTATTATGGCCCTTCGGTGGCTGGTGGGTTTAATGCGGTCAAGCAGGGAATAGAGCCAGCGCTGGTGGCGCAGCTCAGGTCGGAGTATGCAAGGAGGGTGTTGTGATTATCGACGGCATTAAAGCGCGATTATCCACAATCAATGGCGTGGCGGTTTCCGCTGGCATCGATATTAAAAAAAATGTGCAGCCTCAAATTGTGATCATGCCGGTTAAAGTCAAGGACACTATAAGCAGTGGTCTTGATGCGTCGTATCGCCAAGATTTGACGCTGGAAATCGTGGTGGTTTGTCAGATATCTCAGCCCGATGCGGTGCAGCGTCTGCTGGATTTGATCCATGAGGTTCGAGTGGCGCTTTTCAAAAACGAGCGTTCGATCACTAAACCATCATGGCTGCCGCACGTTTATCAAATGAAAGAAATCGACGAAATCAAAATCTATCGTCCGGACGTGAATGAAACACATCTCGTCGGTGTTTTAGAGCTCCAAGTTTCTCATAACAAAAATTTTTGAGGTGCAAATGTCTACAGAAAGTTATATCGGCAGTGGCATTGTTTATATCAATGGTCGCGATGTGGGTAACGCCTCTGGCGTTACGATCGACATTGAACAAGAAACAAAATCACAGCCAAACTTCCGTGGTGGTGGCGGTAATGCGGCGGAAGTGACAAAAGTGAAATCTGTCAAATTAAAAATGACCATGAATACATTTTCAAACGCCAACCTTTCGCTGGCATTACGCGGCAAAATCGAAACCATGACCTCGGACACGGTGACAGATGAAGTGTTAATTGCCAAATTGGGTGGTTTGGCGGACACCGCGAAAATGATTGATTTGTCGCAGCCGGTGGTCGTGAAAAACCAAGCGGGCACAGTTACCTATGTGTCCGGTGTGGACTATACCGCGAGCGCGGCCGGCATTCGAGTGATCGAGGGCGGTGCAATTGCGGACAATGCCAGCTTAAAAGTCAGTTATAAATCACAAGCCGGTAGTGCGTTGCAGGCCTTGGTGGATTCGGGCGCCGAAGTAAAAGTGGTCGTCGATGGTATCAATGATGCCTCCGTCAAACCATGGACGTTGACGTTCTATCGTTGGAAGCCATCGCCGACATCGGGTTTGGACGTCATTTCTGACGATTTCGGTAGCTTTGAAATCGAAGGTGGCGTGCTGGCCGATCTCAACATTGTGGCCGCAGGCAAAAGTAAGTTTTTCGTACGCCGCGCTGCATAACGTAACGCGTAATCAAGAAAGGGCCGCAATTGCGGCCTTTTTTATTTTCGGATGTAATCATGTCGTTTAAAGATCAAATCATTAATTTAATCATCCAGGGGCGGGACTTATTTAGCTCGGAAGCGAAGAAGTCAGAGTTAGCACTGAGTCGATTAGGATCCGAAAGTGAAAAATTAAGTCAAAAGCTACAAAGTTTAGAGCAGCAACAACAATCAATTGCGCGATTTAAAGAGCTGAGCAAAGCCGTTGAGGAAGGCACACAGCGTTATAAATCTGCGGCAGCTGCCGCACAGGCATTGGCAGCGGAACAAAAAGCGGCGGCGGCGGATGTTCGTCAGCTCGAGCGCAGCGTGCGTGATGCAAATACACAGCTAGCAGCACAGCAAGCGGCGCAGGCCAAGGCAAAAGCGGAAGTTGATGCCTATGAAAAACAAATTACAGAAACGCGAAATGCGGTAGCTCGATTATCTGCGGAGCTTAAAAGCAATGCCAATGCTAGTGCGGAGCAAACACGGGAGCTAGCCGAAGCGCAGGCCAAGCTGAATGCTCTAGAGCAAGCACAGCGGAATGCGAAAGGCGCGGTAGAGCAATTCAATAGTGCTATTTCACAACAACAGAGTGCGCTAAAAGCATCACAAGCTGAGCTAGCCAATGCGAACGGAAAACTTGTCGATCATCAGGTAAAAGTAAAAGAAGCCAAGGATGAAGTTTCATCCCTCGGCAAGGAGCTCAGTAAAAACCGAAATGAGCTCAAGCAACACTCTCAGGTTCTCGAAGAGGCTGGCGTTGCGCTCGATAAAATGGATGATGCGGCGGCAAGGCTGAACCAAGAGCAAGCCGAGGCCGAGCGGCGTTTAGAGAAGGTAAATGAAGAGCTAAAAAAACACGAGCGGTTGCTCAGTGAGTCATCCAAAAGCGCCAATGATTATGGTGGCAGCATTAAAGGTGCGGCTAGCAGTTTGGCGCTAATGGCCGGCACATACCTCGGCATTGATCGACTTTGGCAAAGTTTATCCTCGGTCTTAGAGTCTGGGGATAAAGCTCAAGCGTTCAGCACGCAAATGGCAGCGTTGATGGGGTCGCTCACGGAAGGCGAAAAAGCTGTCGCGTGGATGAAAGATTTTGCGAACAACACGGGTACACGATTAGATTCGGTAAAACAAGCTTTTGTTTCGCTAAAAACGTTTGGCCTTGATCCGATGTCAGGGGCCATGCAGTCGTTGGTCGATTACAACGCACGACTGGGTGGCGGCCAAGAGCGCTTAGAGGGTATCGTTTTGGCCGTTGGCCAAGCCTGGGCAAAACAAAAACTGCAAGGTGAAGAAATCCTGCAGTTGGTAGAGCGCGGTGTGCCAGTGTGGGACATGCTCGCAAAGGTTACGGGCAAAAACACCGTTGAACTGCAAAAGATGTCTGAAGCGGGGCAGCTTGGTAGAGATACTATCTCCGCGTTGCTGAATGAGATGGGGCAGACCGCGAATGGACAAGCGAGCAAAAGCCTGAATACGCTGGCCGGTCAAGTTAATGTTCTGTCAAACCAGTGGGAAAAATTCAAGCAAACCATCGCGGATAGCGGCGTTTATCAGACCGCCATCTCTGCGATCAAAGAGATCAACGCAGCGTTTGAAAAAGCGGCCAATGACGGCACCTTGCTGAAGTTATCGCAAGATGTCAGTAACTTTTTCACGCAGCTGGTAAGCAATGGTGGCGCCGCCATTCGAACCACGCTTGAAAACATCAGTGCATTAAATCGCGGTCTGAACGTGATCGCAGGCAGCATCCGCCTGGCAACCAATGGCTTTAGTGCCGGTATCTCGATCATTGCGCAAGTTGTGATTGGTTTTGTCGCAAAAATGCAGTTGGCGTGGTCTCAGCTGCTGCGAACCGTTGGCGCCGACGAAATTGCAAAAGAAGCAAGAGAGGCGGCTGATGCACTGAAAGCGATATCGGAGGGGTTTTCTCAGCAAGTCGCGCAAGATGGTCGTGATATCAAAGCGGCATGGCAGCAAATTACCGGGGAAACTGAAGCCGCTCTTCAAAAAAGCTATGAAAAAATAACGCAGACAACTCAGCAAGCGACGCAAGCGCAAGCCGAGGCCATCACGCAAGTGACGACGGCTGAGAAGGCCCGAGCAGCGGCCGCGGACGAATTATCCGTTGTTATGTCAAAAGCAGGCATAACTACGATTGCGAGTTTGAAAGAGCAAGAACAAGCGGCAAAAAAAACCTATGAACAGGTGGCTGAAGCTGCAAAAGCGGGGGTGCTCACCTCATTTGAGGTGCGGCAAGGTTATGAGAAATGGGCAGAAGCATCGCTTAAGCTTGCAGCAGCACAAAACCAAGCAGTGCCCGAAACGCTTAAGGCCGAGGCGGCCGCCAAGGGTTTGAGCAATACATTGCGTGATTTGATCAGCAAAAATGAAATGTTGAAAGAATCGCAATCGTCCACCAGTGAATTCCAAGCGTCATATGTCAATCAGCTTAATCAAACAGCGGGAACTATCGCTCGACTGAAAGACACGATAAACAGCGCGACGACTAGCACGGAAGAAAAAACACTTGCATCAAAGCAGCTGGCTAATGCAGAGCGTGATTTAAAAGTGCAAACAGAAGAGCTGAGCAAAGTCAAAGCGATGGAAGCGCAAACTTACTCTCAGCTTGTGCAGCAATATCGAATTCTGCAAGACGAGATGGGCCGGTTGGATCAAATGTTTCAAAACGGATCCATCGCTGCGGACGCCTACAATGAGCAGAAGCGAGTGTTAGCGCAGCGGCTTCAAGTTGTCACATCTCTGCTCGGAAATTATGTAGAAGCGCAGCGTAAAAGTGCGGGAGCAACGGATGCGACCACTAGTTCTTTACGCGCTCAAAACGAAAAGTGGGATGGGATCGCAAAGGCTACTGGCCGCGCCATACAGTACAACAACTTGTATGCAGCATCACAGCAAAATGCTGTCACCGCAAGTTCAGCTGCTGGTATGTCTACGTTAGATTTAACGGAGAAATATAAGCGGCTGAATAAAGAAATGATGGATGCTAACTCATTGACCGGAGCATTCTGGGGAACGTGGGGGCGCATGCAAGCCCAAGGCTATGCAGCACAAATGGCCATCATTGATCAGACGCTGAGGTTCCGTCAGTTAAATGAAGAGCTGCAATCGACAGGATTGTCGTTAAATCGACTGACCTATTTACAAAAAGCGGCGCAGTATGGTTTTGATCAGTTAGATAGTGCGTCCCTAAAAACGCTGGAAGAGTCAATCTCCGCGGCGCATCGACGTTTGCAGTCAATGCGTGATGATATTGCTGGCACGGTGAGTGATTTGCGGCGCGAACTGATGGAGCTGCGCGGAGAAAAAGAGCAGCTCGAGTCATATGATCAAGAGCAGCGCAAGTTAGCGTTGCAGCAAAAACTTGCCGCGGCGCAAGCCAGTGGTGATCAAGCTGCGGTCGCCTCTGCAGAGGAAGCTCTCCGGTTATTAAGTGAAATCACAAAAGAAAAGCAGCGTCAGCGACAGCTGGAGAAGCAGTCTGAAGCTGCATCCACAAAATCGAACAACTCTCGTACCGATACGCCGTTTAATCCCGGTGATACAAAAAAACCGGAGGAACCTGGCGGGCCCATCAAGCCACCAAAATCAACACCGACCACGGACAGCAACGCGACAGCGCTTGGTGTTCCAGTGTTAGTGCTTCAGGCCGGAGATGTAAAAGCAAAAATGTACGGTGACCGAGAAATGGTATCGCAGTTATTGCAGCAAATAGAACGAGCGCGAGGACTAGGGCTATGAAAATCGACATGATTGATGTTGACCAAATCGTGTGGGTGAATCGGCATAGCCAAACCGCAGTGCAGATGTCGATGCGCCGAGCGTTGAATGGTGCACCGCACATTCAGCAATCGGTTGTGCCCTCTGGTTTTGATGTTGAGTTGAGCAACAAAGATGGCTTTATGCCGCGAGCTTTATTTGAACAGCTGAAGTTGCATAGCGAAACAGTGTTAGCAGTTTTTACCGTGGATGTTGGCACAGAAACGTTTAGCGCTATCTGGGACCATCGGACAGGCCCAGCGGTTACGGGTACGGACTTGTTCGATGAGCATGACGGATCTGAGTTCATCACTAATGTAGTTTTAAAGCTAATAAGGATGTAAATGTTACAGCGTCAGCATTTAAAAATTTTCAAGCCAGCTCAGCAGGGTAATACCCCTAATTCGGGCGGGGCTCGAAGCGTTGTTGAGGTGCAAAACGGCAAATTGAATGAGATTTTTGGATCGATTTCAAACATTGATCATGGCCGTGGAGCTGTTGATATTGAGAAGTTTTATCCGGCCGTTTACACCAGTGATCGCGCTCGCCTCAAAGGGGCGCACATCTACATCTCCAAGCCGCCGACAGATCCTATGGTCTCTGCCGTATTAGTAGATGCCGCCTTGACAGATGCAGACAAATTACCGCAAATGCGAGACAAAATTGAATCCGCAGTTACCGCGGGTGCGGTGTTGCGTCAAGGTTTGTCTGCGATGGCGGCCGGTCAAAATGTGCTGTTGCGTGATGATGTGTTGCGCCGCGCCAATTCGGGAGAACCTGAATCGGTGCTGCTTGGTATCAATGACATTATTTGCGTTGTGGTTGACTATCCTGGTGCCGAAGATTTGACGTGGCCGCGCATGCAGCATTTTGCTCGCATCGTTGACGAAGACGATTCGTTTTTTAGATTTGAACCTGCATTAGCGTTTGCAACACCGGCGCCGAGTGTCAGCATAAACGGTAAAAATGCATGCGCATCGTTACGGGCTATCAGTTCGGGTCAAAGTGTGAGGTATCATGGTGTTACGGCATTGACGGCGGCTGTATCTAGCGGCCAAAAAGTGCTGCAGGTTCATGGTACGGTTGGTCAGTTGCTGCCATTTGCGTCAAATACAACTCAGATCACAAATCAGCCGATTGTGCAGTATGGAAATATTGCATTGGTGCATCAAGCTGGTAGCCAGCAAGTCAGCGTTGCAAATGGCCGCACCGTCACTATCTTAAACGATCGGCTCTTAGACGTATCTCGACTGGTGAGTACGGGGTTATCAAATGACGTGATTGTGCGCTACGTTTCGCGGGGTGCATCAATCGTTGAGCGTGTCGCTCCGCGCAAAAACGGAGCTGGTACCAATTCCACATTTTCGATCACGATTTCAAGTGAGCCGGATGTTGGCAGCATGCTCGAGTGGTCATCATTTAGTGAGAGGCACTATACAGTCTTTTCTGCGACCAATTCCGTGGGGCCCGGCGCCATCGCTGGAACTGTGGTCGGAAACGGTATTATTTCAGGAAATCGCGTCGTTTTTCGCGAAATTAATGGAAAAATTTACAAGCCTACCAATGGAACGTACGTAGCAGAACCTGCGGCGGTCGTAGGCCAAATCGATTTTGCCACCGGAGCGGTAACTTGGGATCCACAAGTCACCGATGGTTTGCTTGAGGGCTTAAAGTGGACTGGCTCCAATTCAACATCAGTTTCATTTTTAATGCCGTTTAATCCAGTAAATTCAACGTTTTATGTCCAGTTTAAAGACGGAGGTGGGCTTAATGTGTCTGCATCCGCACAAGCAAATGGGGTAATCAACGGTGCTGGCGTTACGGGTAGCATCGACGGTGCTATCGTGACGCTGAACTTAGGTACTGGCATCGATATTCGCACGATTCGCTATGACGTGATGGCCGAAAATGATGTATTGCCACCTGCCGAGCTTTATCAGCTCACCGCAACACGACTACCGAACGCGGGGCGAGTGTCATTGTTTAATCGTTTTGGCGTTATTGTTTTAAGCGATAAACAGCTGCAAACGATTTTAACGCCATCAGCCGGCGCTAGTTTTGATGTGCGAGCGGGAGCATATGTTGAATTGGCTGACGCGACAGGCAAAAGCCTTTGGACGCCATCGGATGAACATTTTTACCACAACAAAGAGCTGAATAAAGTTCAGCTCAGAGGGACGTTTAACGGTTTTACAGCGCCGTTTGTCCTCTCCGATACACTGTCTGAAGAAGGCATGGTAACGGCTGTGGATGCTCAACGACTATCGCTTGCGGCGCCACTTAGTCGCAGCTATCCGGCAGGGGCGACCGTCTCATCGGCATTGGTCTTGGGTGACCTGCAAAGTCGAGTCACGGATGTGTTTGATATGACTTCGTGGAGTGGGAATTGGCTAGACCGAGGAACGCCGGCCAACGGCTCGCTAAATGTGCTTCAGTACCCTATCCAAGTGACAAATGACGGCGCTATCAACGAGCAGTGGTGTTTGATTTTTACAAGCCCTACCGCGTTTCGCGTGGTTGGCGAGGGCGTTGGCCAAGTTGGCATCGGCGATACGACCAACGATTTAGCACCGCTAAATACCATCACTAATAAACCGTTTTTCACAATTCCTGCAGCAGCCTTTGGCGCTGGTTGGCAGGCAGGTGAGTGTATCCGATTTGGCACTGTAGCCGCGAGTAAACCAGCAATGATGATTCGGACCGTATCGCCGGGTCATTCAACTATCGATCGAGACAGCATCACACTGATGTTTCGTGGTAACGAGGACTAATCAATGGCAAATGTATCCGTTTTTCGGTGGGATGACGTAGGGGCGCCGCAAATATTAACCGGTAAGCCCTCAGAAATTTTCTCAATTTTAAAGGCTGTTTTAGTTGACGGATATGGTTCAAAACAGGCGCTTGGTTGGTCTGTTTCTTACGAATCATCGAACCCGCTTGCGATAATTTTTAAAAACAATACTTTGCTTGGTGGTTCAGGTAGTGAAATAAAATTTAGGGCAGCTACAAATCAAGATCCTGAAAATGGCGTCATCTTTGGGTCATCGGCATACTATTTTACTGATATAAATAATGCATATAGGCAATCGGGAGAGCATGCATTTAATGCAAAAAGTGGTGTGAGAGCATGGATAATAATAGGTAATTCGAGTGGTTTTTATCTTATAATGTCGGCCCATAGACAGTTTGTAAATAACCCTACCTCTAAAATGGCGGGTGTGTACTCAAGTACTGTTCACGCTTATTTCGGTGATTTTAAATCTGTTTTTTCAAACGATCCGGGACGATGTATCGCAATTGCAAGTTATCGAGCATCAAATTCATCGGTCGGTGATTCTTTTACAGAAAATTTAGGGCTGGCTTTTTACAGTTCAAGTGTGTCAGGTTCTGGTGGTGAGAGTTTGTTATTATATGATGCTGATAACACGTCAGAATCTGCAGGCTATTTCCTTGCATCCCCTTTTACGCAATCTAACGGGATAGCCGGATTAATACCTAGCGAACACCCAATAACAGGTCCTGTATTATTGATTTTAACTGGGCGGGCGGTGACTACTACAGAGCTGCTGAATGGTGTTTCTTATGGCTCATCTTTAAAACGACCATCGGTGAGAGGGCATATGCCCGGATTAATACAGACAAGTCGGCCCGGTTATGGCCATCTTGAATGGCCTCAATTTGTAGAGGTCAACGGTCAATCACATATTATTCTTTCAAACTACCATCATGCTGACTGTACATTTCTATTGAATATGGAGGAGTGGTGAATATACCTTTAATCAATATTCGAAAGCTGAACTATGAGCCTAGAGCTCACCTTACCTTAGATATTGATCAATCAGCAGAGAGGATTTTGGTAAATGACAGGAATAGCGGAAACTGTATTTACCAGTTTGTTGTGAAATCCAGAGTTGTTTCGATCCTTCTAGACGAAAGATTTAGTGTTTCTGATGATTTGTTCATAATCATGGTCGATGATAGCAAACAATATAACGCTGTTATCTTAGACTTTATTAAGTTAAACAGAGTAGATTCAAAAGATGTTCTGGTAAGCATATAAAATGAAGCTGAGGTTTTCTGAAGATCTTAAAGTTTTTCCGTGGCCTATCAAGCTTCGATTCATTTCGCAAGATGAACCAACGCCTGTAATGCCATTTTTGCCACCGTACATTTCTGCATTACATAATTTTAATTTTGATGGTCGATTCTGCGGCCATCCCCATGAACTGCCATATTCAGGGTCCGAATTATGTGCTGAGCGTCATTCACACTATGCCCGATTACCAATTGAATACACTCAAATTTCGGCAATGTACGAACAACCATGGCTATTGATGACAGTTCGCGGTTATGAATGGGCCTTGGCCGAGTTGGATACCACCTACGTTCATTTATCCGTGCAGCAGCATTTGCTTTTGATGTCTGGACAACACGTTGCATGGTCTAGCCCAAGTTTATCAAGTGTGCATGTGAATAGCGTGTTTGTCAGCCTGCCGTTATGTGCGTTGAGTATATCGGCGGTAATGCGGGCAAATACACTAAGTGCATGGTCGTTTTTGTTCAGTTCGTCGTCGCTTTGTATCGGTCAAAATGCGGTGTGGAGCTACGGCCCCCGTCCGGCGGGGTTTGTGTGTTCGAATAAGTTTGTTCCTCCACTCGGAAAAATATCGCTTAAGTTTTCATCGGTTATCTCGAATCAACATTCACCACTGCGATTTGAGCAGAGCGCAGAAGTTTGCGTGTATGTACCTGGTGGCGGTTTTAAATCAGGATATCCAGATACGCCTACGATTGATATTAAACAGCCCATTGAACCGCAAATTAGGAGTTTTTACGTGACAACACCGACGATTAGTTGCGTGCGTGTGTCTGATGGCGCCAGCATCATTATCACATCGGTCCAGATTAATTTTAGCCGAGGCCAATTTGCAGGAAGTTTAGATCTTACATTTTGTAGCGCAGGTGATGCAGCCCGTGCTCGAAATAATCTGTTACGCGTTACCGTAAACGGTTACGATTTTTATGGATACGCAGAGCAGTTCAGTGAGCGTCGAATATTTGGTGATGTCATCAGCTCTGCGCTCGGAAGAACAAGATCTGCGGAACTCAGTGAGCCATATCAGTATCCAATTAATTACACCAACTTAAATCCGCGCAGCTTGGCCGGTGTGATAGGTGATTTGCTGGATGGTACAGGTTGGACGTTCAACTTAGGCCAAGTTCCCGACTTCAACATTCCATCACGCGCTGTAAGTGTCATCAACGCAAGCGTGATTGATGCAGTTAATACGTTGGCTGCCCAAATTGGCTGCATGCTGTCGATTGATGATGCAAATAGAATAATCACAATTGCGCCACGTTGGCCAGTGTTGCCGTGGGCATATGGGGCCGCGGTACCGGATGTCACGCTGCACGATGCAGTTATCTTTGAAAGCAGCCACCAAGAGAAGCCAGCAAAGCTCTGTGACCATGTGTTTTGCCGTGGTGAGCAGGTAGGCATTTCCGCAAAAGTAAAGCGGAGTGGCAGTGCAGGGGTTACAGCCGCAGCAGATTTTTCAGCGCCATTAATCGTGACAGAACAAGCAGCTCGATTGGCGGGCACATCCATTTTGGCGGACACTGGCAACAAACGAAGCTGGTCGATCACCTGTCCGATCTTAAATGATTTACCGCCCCTTAGAGTTGGAATGCTAGTGGGCGTGCGTCATGGGGCATCGATTTATAAAGCAATTTGCCAAGCCGTCACTGTTCGTGCTGTGGTCGATGAGCGCGGCAGCGTTGACGTGGTACAGAGCATCGAATTATTGGAGTCGCTTGAATAATGAAGCAATTACAAAGCACGTTATCATCGCCAAAATTTATCATGACAGTAGAAGCTGTGCACAATGACGGCACTATGGTTGTCGTCAATGGCGCAGGCAAAAAAGCATCTGTCGTTGGTGATGCTGCAGTTGGCCAAGCGGTCTACGTGCAGTCGGGTAGAGCTGTCGGTGTGGCGCCAAACCTGCCATTTGTGGAGATAAACGTGTGATGGATCCTGCAATCAGCTTGCGTATTTAAGAAGCAAATTTTAACAGCCTCTTTGACGCAAGCCGATCATTTAATTGTGGTTTAAGCCCCATTCTGCTCACGATAAGAAGCGTATGCTCTTTTACCAAACAGAACTGATAAAAACAGGCAAATAATTGGGATGAGGAACATAAGCCAAGAAATTTTCTCCAAAAAAATTTCCATTGGCTTCCCAGAAAAGTTGTTACCAAATGCGTGGACCTCAAAAAATGAATAAACGCACAAAGCAGCAAATAGACCACTCACAACAGCCCCAACTTGCCAGAAATAGGCTGTCATTTCCCATAGCTGACTCAGCAGTTCATCAGGGATAGAGTGTTTTTTTCTACGACCCATTTATAAGCTCCATAACTAACCAGTGACGCTCTCGACAATGAAAAAGTAGGATTTCATGAACAGCGCGAATGCCTTTTGCAGCATAACCTTAGCTCAGGACGATTTCAACGCAGGTTGGTAGGCATTTAATTGCACAGGCACGCTAACACATCCGCGCAATTTGAAAACGATTGGAAATTAAATTCAACTGTTGAACACTTTGATATATACTCGCGGCAAATTTATGAACGCGCATTTGAGTACATTTATTTTTGTGAACACAATTGCGTACATAAATTTGTTGCTCTGATTGAACAACACAGTAAAAGCACAATAAAAACAGTGATTTATAAAAATCGCTGTTATTGTGGCTCACAATCATCCATCCGGAGTTGCTGAGCCAAGTCGCGCTGACAGAGCAATAACGGAGCGCCTGACCCAAGCCATGGCGTTGGTCGATATTAAGTTATTAGATCACTTTGTGGTCGGCGATGC